>Ga0102953_1000098_pt1 | contig 56896 bp, 52 predicted proteins | sample SalPon2A_C_D2_MG_FD_78509 | JGI IMG/M metagenome (GOLD analysis project Ga0102953, IMG submission 78509) | Soil microbial communities from South San Francisco under conditions of wetland restoration - Salt Pond MetaG R2A_C_D2_MG | ecosystem: Environmental > Terrestrial > Soil > Wetlands | place...
ACACTTTCCTTCAAGGATCGCGTGGTATCGGTGGCGCTTTCCAAGGCCGTCGAGTTCGGATTCACCACCGTGGCCTGCGCATCGACCGGCAACCTGGCCGGCTCGGTGGCTGCCAATGCCGCCGCCGCGGGGCTGGAGTCCTACGTGTTCATCCCGCATGACCTGGAGCAGGGCAAGGTGCTGGGCGCCGGTATCTTTGGCACCAGGATTATCGGCATCAAGGGCAAGTATGATGATGTGAACCGCCTGTGTTCCGAGGTGGCCGGCAAGTACGGCTGGGCCTTCGTGAACGTCAATGTGCGTCCGTTCTATGCCGAGGGTTCCAAATCGCTGGGCTACGAAATCATGGAGCAGCTCGGCTGGAAGGCACCGAAACACGTCGTGGTGCCGATGGCCTCCGGCTCGCTGTGTACCAAGGTGGACAAGGCGATCAAGGAATTCATCAAGCTGGGCCTGATCGAGGACAATGGAACCGCCGTATACGGCGCGCAGGCCACCGGCTGCTCACCGATCAGCAAGTCGGTGAAAGACGAAACCGACCTGATTCATCCCGTGCATGCCGACACCATCGCCAAGTCGCTGGCCATCGGTAATCCGGCGGACGGCTATTATGCCAATCGCGTGATCCGCGAGTCCGGTGGTTATGCCGAAGACATCTCCGATCAGGAGGTCGTCGATGCGATGAAGCTGCTCGCCGAGACAGAAGGTATCTTCGCGGAAACCGCCGGTGGTGTTACATTGGGCTGCGCCAAGAAGATGATCGAGTCCGGCAAGTTGCCACGCGATGAATCCATCGTGCTGTGCATTACCGGGAACGGTTTAAAAACCCAGGAGGCGGTGCAGGACGAGATCGACAAGCCCCGCATCATTGATGCAAGCCTCAAGGAATTCGATGTCCTGGCCAAGGCCGACGGCGTCCAGTAAATACAGAAAAAGACCTAAACAGACAGGAGTTAAACATGAGTGTATCCGTACGAATCCCGACCCCGCTGCGCAAGCTGACCGGCGGTGCCGACGAAGTGAGTGTTGAGGCCGCCAGCATCGGCGAACTGATCGATAACCTGGAGGCTGCCCATGCCGGCCTGAAGGATCGCCTGTGCGATGAAGCCGGTGAAATCCGCCGCTTTGTGAACGTTTATGTGAACGACGAAGATGTGCGCTTCCTCGATGGCCGTGCGACCGCGCTGAAAGACGGCGACGAGGTTTCCATCGTTCCGGCCATCGCCGGCGGCAAGGCGTAAAGAGCATGAAGCAGCGTGTTTATCTGACCTTCTCCGAGCAGACGGTGCGCGAGCCGCTAATCTGGAAGCTGGGCAGGGAATTCGATGTGGTGACCAATATCCGTACGGCCGAGGTGCGTGAGCACATGGGCCTGGTCGGGCTGGAGCTGGAAGGCAAGACGGCGGATATCGAGGCCGCCGTTCGTTGGCTGGAAGAGCAGGGCGTGCAGGTTGATCCGATCGAGCAGGATATTGTTGAGGGATAAACCTTTCCTTTGATGCACGTTTTTGCGTATAAAACACAGTTGAAATATTGTTTAATGATGCATAAAACATTTTGTGGGGTGTGATATGACGATCTACGATAACATTACCGAAACCGTCGGGGATACGCCGCTGGTGCGTCTGCAGCGCATCGGCGAGGGGCTGGATGCGGAAATTCTTCTCAAGCTTGAGTTCTTCAATCCGTTGAACTCGGTGAAGGACCGTATCGGCCGGGCCATGGTGGATGCCGCCGAGAGGGATGGCACCCTCAAGCCGGGAGGTGTGATCGTGGAGCCGACCAGCGGCAATACGGGTATTGCACTGGCCTTTGTGGCGCGCGCCCGCGGTTATCGTTGCATCCTGACCATGCCGGAGTCGATGAGTCTGGAGCGGCGCAAGTTGCTCAAGCTGCTCGGTGCGGAGCTTGTTCTGACGCCAGCGGAAAAGGGCATGAAAGGGGCGATTGCCCGGGCCAACGAGATCGCCGCTGCCACCGACAATGCCTTCATGCCGCAGCAGTTCGAGAACCCTGCCAATCCGGAGATTCACCGCCAGACAACGGCCGAGGAAATCTGGCGCGATACCGATGGCAAGGTGGATGCCGTGGTCGCGGGCGTAGGCACCGGTGGCACTATCACCGGCGTGGCCGAGGTGCTCAAGTCGCGCAACCCTGATTTCCAGGCGATTGCCGTGGAGCCTGCCGATTCGCCGGTTATTTCCGGTGGCCAGCCCGGTCCGCACAAGATTCAGGGCATTGGCGCAGGCTTCATTCCGAAGAATCTGAACGTGGATATCATCGATAGCGTGGAGCAGGTGAGCAACGACGAGGCCATCCAGATGGCACGCAGGTTGTCCGATGAAGAGGGTATTGCCGGCGGTATTTCCTCGGGTGCGGCCATAACCGCCGCACTGCGCGTGGCAGCCCGTCCGGAGATGAAGGGCAAGCGTATCGTGGTGATCATCCCGTCGATGGCCGAGCGCTATATGTCCACAGACCTGTTCAAGGGCATTGAAGTCTGATTTGGGCCTCTGGGTCGATATATGATTGTTGAAGAAGATTAACCGGAGATAATAAGTGATTGATTTTACAGAGAAACAAGTCGAGCGATATGCTCGTCACATCATCCTTCCCGAAGTGGGCGCCGAGGGACAGTCGAAGCTGCTGGAGTCGAAGGTATTCATGATCGGTGCCGGTGGGCTGGGTTCGCCGGTGGCCTATTACCTGGCTGCCGCCGGGGTCGGCACCATCGGTATTGCCGACGCCGATGTGGTGGATTCCTCCAACCTGCAACGTCAGATCATCCATAACGAGGATCGCGTTGGCATGCCGAAGGTGGAAAGTGCGCGTGAAACCATTCAGGCGCTCAATCCGGACGTGAAGGTGAATACCTATAACTATTTCGTCACCGAGGATAACGTACGCGAGATCATCCGCGACTACGATCTGATTATCGATGGCTGCGACAATTTTCCGACACGATTCCTGGTCAACGATGCCTGCTACTTCGAGAAAAAGCCGCTGGTATCCGGCGCGATGTTCCGATTCGAAGGGCAGGTGGCCACCTTCAAACCGCATCAGCAAAAGGATGCGCCTTGCTACCGCTGCCTGTATCCCGAGCCTCCGCCGGCAGGCCTGGTGCCGTCGTGCTCCGAGGCCGGCATTCTGGGCGCGCTGGCCGGTGCTGTAGGTACCATCCAGGCCGTGGAGGCAATCAAGGAGTTGCTTGGTATCGGTGATTCACTGGCCGGCAGGCTTATGACCTTCGATGCGCTGCGCATGGAATGGAAGAAGCTGAAGCTGCGCAAGGATCCGGGCTGCCCGCTGTGCGGCGAGAATCCGACCATCACCGATCTGGTGACCTACGAGCAGGCTTGCGAACTGCAACTTGGGCACAGCTGAAACGTTCACAGCAGCCCCCGGAATAGTTCCTGAAAACGATGATTGAGTCCTGCTGCTAAGCAGGGCATTGAGGTTTGGATATGACTGACTACAACTTTACCCGCACCGCTGATGTCGACGAATTCGAAGCCGGATACAAGGCCTTTCGCGCAGGCGATATGCCTGAGGAGCGTTTCACGCCTTTCCGCCTGCAGATGGGTGTGTACGGCCAGCGCCAGGAAGGCGTGCAGATGGTTCGCGTCAAACTGCCGGGTGGCAACCTGACCCCGGAACAGCTGGATGTGATCGGCGATTGCGTGGGCGATTATGCCGGCCGCATGCCGACCGACGGCACCTTGAGCACCGCCCCGGAGAAGTTCGCGCATGTCACGACCCGTCAGGACATCCAGGCCAACTTCGTGTCACTTGATGATGTGCCGGCATTCCTGCGCAGGCTTGATAAAGTCGGGCTGACCACGCGCGAGGCCTGCGGCAATACGACGCGCAACGTGACCTCCTGCTTTCTGGCCGGCGCATGTCCGGCCGAGCATGCCGATGTCTCCGTGCATGCGCGCCGCTTTGCCGAATATTTCCTGCGCCACCCGCTGGCCCAGCAGTTCCCGCGCAAGTTCAAGGTGACCTTCTCGGGTTGCGATACCGATTGCGGTTTGTCCGGCATGCATGACATCGGATTTATTGCCACCACCAGGGACGGCGAGAACGGCTTCAAGGTGTGGGCTGCCGGCGGCCTGTCCTCGCAGCCGATGAGTGCCTTGCTGCTCGAGGAGTTCATCCCCGAGCGCGATCTGTTGCTGGTTGGCGAAGCGCTGATGCGTATTCATTTCAAATTCTCCGACCGGAAACGTCGTGCCCGTGCGCGTATGAAGTATGTGGCGCAGAAGTTGGGTGCCGAGGGTTTTATCGAGGAATACCGCAAACAGCGCGCGGTGATCGAAAAAACGCACGCCGGTGATACAGGCTATGCGGAGGCCAACTGGCGCACACCTACCGGATTCGTACCGCATAATGATTCCGGCGTAGTGGATCAGCATGATGGCCGCAAGGCGATCCTGCTCAACCTGTTCCGCGGCGACCTGACCCCGGTGCAGTGTCATGCCGTGGCAGACGCTGCCCGTGCTGCCGGCACCGAAGCGCTGCGCGTCACGGCAGAGCAGGGCGTGATTATCGGTGATATCGAGCCATCCCGGGTCGATGCCGCCATTGCGGCGCTGGGTGCGGCAGGCCTGACAACCGAGTATGCCCGCGGCATTGCCGATGTGGTCGCCTGCCCGGGTACCGAAACCTGCCGTCTGGGCATCACTTCCAGCCGCGGCCTGGCCGAGGCATTGCAGCCTATGATGGCAGACCTGAAGAAGGATGCGACGCTGGCGGGCATTACGGTCAAGGCTTCCGGCTGCCAGCATTCCTGCGGTCGTCACCATATCGCCGACCTCGGCTTCCATGGCCTGGCCAAGAAGATCGACGGGCAGGCTGTGCCACACTACCAGCTGCATGTCGGCGGTTCCGGCAGGGGTGGCGAGCCGCTGGCTTTTGCCACCGACCCGGTACCGGCCAAGCGTGCGCCGGAGGCCGGCATCGCCATGCTTGAAGCCTACAAGGGCGGGCGTAACGAGGGGGAAAGCGTACACGACTGGGCTTCCCGCATCGGTCAGGAAGGCATCAATGCCGTGCTGACGCCGTTCGCCGGACAGTCGGGCGAGATCGATGGCCTGATCTACGACTGGAGCGAGAACGAGGCTTTCAACACCAAGGGCAACAAGAAGGGCGAGTGTGCCGGTGCGGTGCTGTCGATGTCCGATGCACTGATCTCGGAGGCGGAATACGAGTTGCTGCTGGCGCGTGCGCACAGCGATGCGATGTTCTGGGCCGAGGCGCTGACCGCGCTGCGGCGCTCCGCGATTTCCACGGCGCGTGCCTTCCTGGTGCCGTTCGGCGAGGCCCCTGATGAGGACAGCTCGGTGTTCGGCCTGCTGGCAGCCAATGCCGCATCCGATGCGGATCTGATGTCCGGTTTCCAGGCCGTGCAGACGGCACTGATGAGCATTGACCTGGCCGATCCTGCTTCCGGGGTCACGAAACTCAAGGAGGTACAGGGCGAGTGGCTTGCTCTGGCAGAGAGGCGCTTTGCCGCCGTTCCCGAACAGGCTGAGACTGAAGTAGCCACCGCGGCCAGCGAGGCAGAGTCGGCGGACGTTGTATTGCTCGACCTGTCCGGTGTGGCCTGCCCGATGAATTTCGTAAAGACCAAGATCAAACTCACCGCCATGCCGGTAGGCAGCCTGCTCGATGTGATTCTGGACGATGGCGCACCCATCGAAAACGTGCCGCTTTCGTTGCAGGAGCAGGGCCAGGGCGTGCTTTCTCAGGAACGTATTTCCGATACGCAGTGGAAGATCCGCGTGGAGAAAAGCAGCGCGATCTGATATGCCAACAAACTGATATGACACCGAACTGATCATGATTCGATCCGGCCTATGACAACCGACGACCTGCACCCGTTTTCCAACCCCGGGCGAACCAAGCTTGCATTGGTGAGCCGGGGCCTTGCCTTGCCGGAAGGCCTGCCCGATGCCTCGCGCTATGTGGCACAGGCCAATGCGGTGGAGTCGGTGGTTGATGTGCGTTTGCCCAGCGGGCAGTTCTGTACGGTGCCGGTCGGCCAGCCATTCACCGAGGCAAGCGGCATGGCCCTGCACGTTGAGGATGGAGAGGCCGAGTTACGCTGCGGCGGCGAGGTGCAGCCCATTCAGTTGTTAGAGGCGCCGCGTTACTATCGCAGGAAAACACGCAGCGGGGCGCGCATGGGCAGCTTTTCCTCGCTGCATGACCGCCTGCTGATGTTGCACCCGCTGATGGGTTGCGGCTTTTTTGCCCGCCCGGGCATGGCCTGCGGTTATTGCCAGTACGACTCGATGCTCAACGAGGCCGAACCGCCGCTGCGCGACCCGCTTGAACTGGTCGAGGTAGTGCGTGCGGCGCTGGCTGAGCGCGACCTTGATACCGTTTACCTGTATAATGGCAATTCGCCCGGCGAGGATGCCGGGCTTTCCCGCCTGATTCCGGTGATTGCGCTGCTCAGGAAGCATCTCGGGCATCAGCAGATCGCGCTGGAAACGGTTGCGCCGCGCAATGTGCAGATCATCGATGAATTGTATGCTGCGGGTCTCGATATCTTTGTCTGCAACCTCGAAGTGCACGATGCTGCCCGCTTTGCCGAGGTCTGCCCCGGTAAACAGCAGGAGGGCGGCCAGAAGGTCGTGTGGAAGGCGCTGGAGCATGCCCGTGCCGTGTTCCGTCCGGGCTCGGTGGTGAGCCATCTGATTGTCGGACTGGAACCACTGAACTCCACGATCGAGGGTATGCAGAAGCTGGTTGCCTGCGGCGTGGTGCCTCTGCTCACCCCGTTCCGGCCGCTGCCCGGCACACCACTGGCGGATACCATCCTGCCCAGCCTGGACGATGTGGAGCAGGCTTTGTTACACCAGTACGAGTTGCTGTCAGCCGCGCAATTACCGAGCCATCGCCTGCGCGGCATGGGACGCGTGCTCACGCCGATGGAGAGCGGTGCGCTGGTGGGCCGGGAAACCATGCTGCACGAGCGCATTTCGACATCCTCGCTGGGTCGTAAGGTGCACGGCTGGCTGGATGCATTGCGGCGCTATCTGCGGGTCAAAGTCGCGGAACCGCTGGAGGGTCAACAGGATGCGGGCACGGGCACTTCCAGCGCCATGGACAGGCGTCCGCTGCATATTCTGGCAGCCCGGCGAAGCCTGCCCCTGATTTCACTTCTGCTGCTTTGCTTTCTGGCAGCGACGACCATGGCGCAGCCCGTTCCGGATGGCCTGACGGAATCCGGCTGGCGCGCATTGGTGGTGTTCGGCCTGTGCCTGGTGCTCTGGGTATCGCAGTTGCTGCCGCTGCCGGTGACATCAATGCTTGGTCTTGCACTGTTGCCGGTGCTGGGCGTGTTGCCGGCGGAGGATATCTACTCGCTGTTCGGTAACCCGGCGGTGTTTTTCATTCTCGGTGCCTTCGCGCTGGCTGCAGGTATCATCCGCTCCGGGCTTTCCGAGCAGATGGCGCTGGCCGTCCTGGGGGGCATGGGTAGCAGCCCGCGCCGGTTGCTGCTCACCGTGTTGCTGCTGCCGGCCTTGATGGCCTGTTTCATGCCTGAACATGCCGTGGTGGCCGTGATGTTGCCGATCATCTGGTCGGTGGTACGCGGGTTAGAACTGCCGCGCGGACATTCGTTTACTTCCGGTCTGTTTTTCGCCCTGGCATGGGGCGCAATCATCGGCGGCGTGCTGACGCTGCTCGGCGGCGCGCGCGGACCCTTGGCCATGGCCATCCTGCAGGAAACCACCGGCCGGGTGTTCAGCTTCACCGACTGGACCCTGGCGGCCGCGCCCATCGTGTTCGGTATGCTTGCGGTTGCGGCAGCCCTGTTGCTCGCTTTCGTGAATGTCACTTCGGTGAATCTGAAGGGCGCCGCCCTGCGCATTGATCAGAAGCGCCTTGAAATCGGCCGGGCTTCCTGGTCGGCCAGACTGATGGCCGTGCTGATGCTCGGCACGATGGCGGGCTGGGTGCTGTTCGGCGAAACCCTTGGCCTGGCGGCGATTGCGTTGCTTGCCGTGGTGCTGATGTTCGCCCTGCGTATCGTGGCCTGGAAGGACGTGCAATCGCATGTCGACTGGGGTGTGATCGTGATGTACGGCGGAGCGATTGCCATTGCCAAATCGCTGGAAATGACGGGCGCTGCCGCGTGGATGGCTCACATCCTGTGGCCGGCGGGCCTGTCGGGCTGGGGGCTGTTGCTGTTGCTTGGCCTGATGACCTTATTGCTCACCGAGGCGATCAGCAATACCGCTGCGGTGGCCATCATGCTGCCGCTCGCCCTGTCGATGGCGACGACTGCGCATTTGGATCCCGTGCTGATCGCGCTGGGTATCGGCATTGTTTCCGGGTTTGCCTTCATGCTGCCGATGGGAACACCCGCCAATGCAATGATCTACGGCACCGGTTATATCGAGCTGGGGCGGATGGTGCGCATGGGCATGGTGCTGATGCTTTCCGCCCTGTTGTTGTTCTCCATGGTGACCCGCCTGTGGTGGCCAGTGGTCGGCATCGGATAATCAAGGAGTATTTGTGTCTGGAAACAAGATTGATTTGGCTGTTGCCTTGCTCAAAGAAGCACTGGCGGAACATGGCGAGGGCCTGGTTTATCCATCCAGCTTTGCGGCCGAGGCCTCGGTGCTGATTGACCTGATCGCACGCAACAAGCTGCCGATACCGGTGCTGACGCTGGATACCGGGCGCCTGCCGCAAGCCACCTACGACGTGATCGGGGAGGTCGAGCAACGTTATGGAATCAAGGTTCATGTTGTCTTTCCGGACCCCCACGAGGTTGAGCAGATGGTCCAAAAGCACGGGGTAAACCTGTTTCGCAACTCCGTCAAGGAACGCAAGCTCTGCTGCCGGATTCGCAAGGTGAATCCCCTGAACCGGGCCTTGAAGGGCAAGACCGCCTGGCTTACCGGCCGGCGTCGCGAGCAGTCGGATGAGCGAAGCGAGCTGCAACACATCGAGCGCGATCCAGTTTATGGGCTCGCCAAGTATAACCCGCTCCTGGAGTGGACCTGGGACGAGATATGGGATTACATCCGCACCAATGATGTTCCCTACAACAAGCTGCATGATCATTTCTACCATTCCATCGGTTGTGAATGCTGTACGCGGGCCATTTCGGCCGGTGAGGATCCGCGTGCCGGTCGTTGGTGGTGGGAAAATGACGAGTCGGTGGCAGAATGCGGCCTGCATGTGATCAGCCCCATTCTGGAACGCCCCGAGGGCGAAGAGGGCGAAGGGATTTAAGGAGATGAAGATGAGCGAACACAAGCTGACCCAGCTCAAGGCACTGGAAGCCGAATCGATCCACATCATCCGTGAGGTAGTGGCGGAGTTCCGCAACCCGGTGATGCTGTATTCGGTGGGCAAGGATTCCAGCGTATTGCTCCATCTGGCTCGCAAGGCCTTTTATCCGGCCAAAATTCCGTTTCCGCTGTTGCATGTCGATACCGGGTACAAGTTCAGGGAGATGTACGAGTTTCGCGATTCCTTCTGCAAGGAGATCGGTGCCGACCTGATCGTGCGCCGTAATGAGGATGCCATTGCCAAGGGCATGAACCCCAAGGATTTCGGCGTGGCCCGCTGTTGCGGTGCCCTGAAAACCCAGGGTCTGCTGGATGCGCTGGAGGAGGGCGAATACGACGCGGCATTCGGCGGCGCACGACGTGACGAAGAGCGTTCCCGTGCCAAGGAGCGTGTGTTCTCGATGCGTGATGAGTTCGGTCAGTGGGATCCGAAGAATCAGCGACCGGAGCTGTGGAACATTTATAACGGCCGCATTCATGAGGGTGAATCGGTGCGCGTGTTCCCGATTTCCAACTGGACCGAGATGGATGTCTGGCTGTACATCCGCGAGGAAAACATCCCGATTGTACCGCTGTATTTCGCGAAAGAGCGCATGATGGTGGAACGCAAGGGCCTGCTGATCCCGTACTACGAAGAGATGAAGGATCAGCTGCTCGAAGGCGAGGAGCCGAAAATGGTGATGAGTCGTTTCCGCACGCTCGGTTGCAGCCCGTGCACGGGCGCAGTGCGTTCGGACGCGGTGAACATGGATGAAATCGTGATTGAGGCTGCGGCGGCACGACGCTCGGAGCGTGAAACGCGCATCATCGACCACGGTTCGAACAGCATGGAAGACAAAAAGAAGGAAGGCTATTTCTAGGAAGCACCGACTGGCTTGTCGACATGCGCAGCGTGCGCGAACGATATATAGAGGTTTGAGATGACGGAACTGAATGTAAAAATGACCGAGGAAATCGAGCTGCTCCGACTGGTGACGGTGGGCAGCGTGGACGATGGCAAATCGACGCTGATCGGTCGCCTGCTGGTAGATACCAAGGGCGCCTTCGAGGATCAGTTGCTGGCGGTGCGTAAGCAGAAGGGAACCGAGCATGTCGCCTCGGCCGCCGAAATCGACCTGGCCATGTTGACCGACGGCCTGTCCGCCGAACGCGAGCAGGGCATCACCATCGACGTGGCCTACCGTTACTTCGCCACGCCGAAGCGCAAGTTCATTATGGCCGACTGCCCGGGGCACGAGCAGTACACCCGCAATATGGTCACCGGAGCCTCCACGGCCAGTTCGGCCATCATCCTGATCGATGCACGCAATGGGGTGATGCCGCAGACCAGGCGACACACCCATATCCTCGGCCTGTTGGGCATTCCGCACCTGATCGTGGCGGTGAACAAAATGGACCTGGTCGACTTCGATCAGACGGTGTTTGAGAACATTCGCTCCGAGATGCAGGCTTATTGCGAGAAGCAGGGTGTGAAGGATCTGATCTGCATTCCGATGTCCGCCCTGGAAGGGGATATGGTCGCGGTGCGCGGCGACAATCTCGGCTGGTATGAAGGCCGGACCCTGCTCGAAACCCTTGAGACGCTGCCCACGCTGGACGATATCGACAGCAAGCCGTTCCGGTTCCCTGTGCAGCTGGTCAATCGTCCGCAGACGGCCGACCTTCCCGATTACCGTGGTTTCATGGGCACCATCGCATCAGGCACGGTGAAGGTGGGCGACGAGGTGATGGTTGCCTCCACCGGCCTGTCCTCGACGGTGGAAGAGATCGTAACCTTCGACGGCCGGTTGGAAGAGGCCTTCGCTCCGCAAAGTGTGACCCTGACGCTGGCAGACGAGATCGACATTTCGCGCGGCGATATGCTGGTTCACCGTGATGCAAAGCCGTCCGATACCAAGCACCTGGTTGCCAATGTTTGCTGGATCGGTTCCGAGCCGCTCAGCGAGCGCAAGAAATACCTGATCAAGCACACCGCCAACACCGTGAAGGCGATGGTGGAAAGCATCGATTTCCGCCGCGATATTAATACGCTGGACAAGGAAGACGCCGATCAGCTCGAGATGAACGAGATCGGTCAGATCACCTTCAAGCTGCTCAAACCGCTGTTTTACGATGCCTATGCCGGGAACCGCAGCACCGGCAGCTTTATCGTGATCGATACCTTCACCAACAACACCGTCGGTGCCGGTATGATTATCTGAGTTTGGTTCGGTCGAAACTCAAACGGGCGCCTTTTGGCGCCCGTTTTTCAGGAAGAAGGTTCAGGCGCCGGTACTGACCGGTTCTGTCCCGGCCATCAGGTCGTAGTTCACGCGGATCATCTTGCGGATATCATCCACATAATCCTCGCCGCGCTCCGAGTAGCCGGTAAGGCCGCCTGCAAGCCCCTTCGCGGTCGGCCGGGTGCCATCCTCGCGGTTTTCGACGCGTGTCAGGCGAAGCGGCTTGTATATGTCCACCCGGTTCAGGTGATGCAGATAGCTGGCTACCGATGCGTTTACACTGCTGAATACGGCGACTTCGTGCGTCATGCCCTCGCGCCGTCTCTTCGGCACCATGCCGCAACCGGGTTTGAAGCACCACTGGCCGAACAGGTTTCTTCCCTCGCGTGCAAAACGCGAGGTTCCCCAGCTCGACTCGTTGGCTGCCTGGGCCAATGCCAGTCGGAAGGGCACGGTATCCACGCGACGCTTTAACATCTCCCATGCCCCGCTGTCCTGCAGCGAATGCATCGGGATGTGGTATTTGTCGGCAAGTTCTTCGAGCCAGGCTTTATCCCGGGTCGAAACCGCCTCGCCGTTGTCGAGTTGCACGGAAATCCGGAGCATGCGCAGCCGTGATTTTGCCACCTTCGCATTCTCCGAAATCACGATCGGACGCAGGAAATCGAAAAAGGCCTTTTTCCGGGCCTTGATACCCCTGATGGCGGCAAAATCCGGCACCTCGGTCACGCTGTCGACGATGGGCTTCTGTGCCTCGATCTGCGCCTCGACCTGCGCTGAACTCACCTCCTGATTGCAGGCGGCCAGGGCGTAAAGGGTGAAGCAGAGGATCGCTGCGTGGCCAATTCCGGATGCCTTCAGCATGGTCGTCAGTCTCATCGGGGAATCGTCGCCAGCGGCAGGGCGGGAATCAGTGTTTCGGGGGCCTCGCCGCTAAGGCTGAGCAGGAAAGCCAGCAGGTCGGCCTTTTCCTGGTTGCTCAGGTGCAGCGGGCGGAGTTCATTGCCCCCATCCATTGTGTCACCACCGCGGTCGTAATAATCAATGACCTCGGCCAGGGTCGCCTTTGAACCGTTGTGCATGTACGGAGGACTCAGGGCCACATCGCGTAGCCCGGGGGTTTTGAAGGCGTTGCGATCCTCATCCTTTCCGGAGATTTCATAATGCCCCGGATCGACCGTGTTGATGCCGGTGTTGTGAAACGAGGAATCTGTGAAATTCGGCGAGGAATGGCACCTCACACAGCCGGCCTTGCCCTTGAACAGGTCGAAGCCGCGCCTGGCGCTGGCCGAGATAGCGGACACATCGCCCAGCAGCCAGTGGTCGAATGGTGTGGGTGAGGAGCGAATACCGCGCAGGTAGGTGGCAAGCGCCTCGGCGATGTGCTCGAAGGTGACGCCACCGGTGGGGAAGGCGCCGGCAAATTCCTTGCGGTAGGCAGTGATCGATGCGATGCGTTTGACGATGCTGTCAGGCGTTTCATCGTGACTCATGCCCGGGGAGAGCATGTCCTGACGCACGGCATCTTCAAGCGTAGTGGCGCGGCCGTCCCAGAAGAAGGCCTTGTAGTAACCGATATTGATCAGGCTCGGTGTATGCCTGCCAAGGCCTTGCTGGTTGCCCAGAGCGCGCTGCATGCTGTCCGCCCAACCGAGGCCGGGGTGATGACATGCCGCGCAGGTGCGTGCCGGGTTGCCCGACAGGCGCGGATCGAAGAACAGCTTGCGGCCGAGTTCCTGTTTGGCGACGCTGAACGGGTTGTCGGAAGGGTAGCTGACTTCGGGCATGCGCCACATGCCGATGTCGGACAGGGTGGCGGGCTGTTTGTTTACCTGGCTTGAAGGGCCCGATTCGGTTTCGGTATTGTGGTTCGCCGGCTCTTCGGCGTGTGTCACGGGCATGCAGCCCATCCAGGCGAATACAAACGTGACAATAGCAGTGCGCAGCAAGTCGATCCTCCGGGTCAGTCCTGTCGTTATCTCCCTGCCTAGCCCTCGATAGTCAATCGTAGGCACTGAATGTCCAAAGGCAAGCAATCATTGAGCTTGCGTGTCGATTTCGGACGGATTGATCTTATCAGTCGGCGTAGCACAGGGGGTCGGTGCGTCCAAGCTCGGTGAATCCCTGCCGGCGATACAGGCAGGAATCGCAGTGACCGCATGGGGTACCATCCGGCGCGGGGTCGTAGCAGGAATGGGTCAGGGCGTAATCCAGACCGAGTTGCAGGCCCAGAGAAACGATCTCCGATTTTTTCAGGTGAATCAGCGGGGCTTCGATGTGCATCCGGCCCCCCTCGACACCGGCCTTGGTGCCCAGACGCAGGGTTTCCACAAAGCTGGCGAAAAACTCCGGGCGACAATCCGGATAGCCCGAGTAATCCACGATATTGGCGCCGATCACCAACCGGCTGGCCTTGCGTGCCTCGGCAAAGGCGGCGGCCATGGAAAGAAAGATCAGATTGCGTGCCGGCACATAGGTGGCAGGGATCGCACTCTTGTCCTGGTGATCCTTGGGGACGGCCTGCTCACTGGTCAGTGCCGAGCCGCCAATGGCAGCCAGATCGACGCGCAGCACATGGTGTTCGGCCACATCGAAGGCCGCCGCGACGCGTGCCGATGCTTCAAGCTCGATGCGATGCCGCTGCCCGTAATCGAAGGCCAGCGTGGCGCACCTCCAGCCCTTTTTCCGGACTGCCCAGGCCAGCGCCGTGCTCGAATCCAGGCCGCCGGAGAGCAGCACCACTGCATCGCACATGCCCGCTTCAGACACCGGTGGCCTCCGCACCCCAGATATGCTTGTGCATCTGCAATTGCAGGCGTACCGGCGCGGCATCCTGCAGGATCCATTCGGCGAGATCCGTGGCCGGCAGCCGGCTCTCCACCGGGGAGAACAGCACGGGAATGCCTTCGGGAAGATCTTCCTGCAGTCCCTTGAGGGTATGCAGGGCCCACAGGTAGTCCTCGCGACTGCACAGCACGAATTTCAGTTCGTCGCCATGCCTGAGCATCGCCATATTCTGCCAGCGGTTGCGCCTCTCTTCGCCGCTGTCCGGCGCCTTGATGTCGATAATGCGACGTACGGACGGGGGCAGGCCCGAGATGTCGAACGCCCCGGATGTTTCCAGTTGCACCAGCGGAGCGACATCGGCCAATGCATCGAGCAGGCGGACGCAGGCCTTTTGCGCCAGTGGCTCGCCGCCGCTCACCAGGGTGAGGGGCCTGCCGCGGCCCTGCACTTCACGTACGACCGCATGAATATCCATCCATTCGCCACTGTCGAAAGGAATGGCATCCGGGGTGTCGCAATAGCTGCAGTTCAGCGGACAGCCGGCCAGCCGGACCAGCGTGCAGGGCATCCCCGCCAGGGTGCTTTCACCCTGGATGCAGTCGTAGATTTCGTGAATGCGTACACGCGGTGAGACAGACATCTTGTGGGAACTACCTGGTCTGGGTTTCGCTTAAGGATTGCAAGCGCTTGCGTGCCTCTTCCGCGGCCGGGGAATCAGCGTGCAGTTCGATCAGGCGCTTGAGTATCGAACGTTCTTCGTCGATACGCGCCTGGTCGTGGTAGGCCATGGCCAGCCTGAGCATGCCGGCGGCGTGCTTGGTGCTTTCGGGATAGTGGGCCACCATCCATTCGAGGTTGCCGACGGCGCGCTCGATATTGTTCTGCGCAAGGTAGCTTTCACCGAGCCAGTAATAGGCCTGATCGCTGTAACCGCCATTGGGGTAGTTCTTCAGCAGGTCACGGAATTTTTCAATGGCTTCATCATAGCGGCCGCTTTTCAACGCCAGGTAGGCAGCGGTGTAGTGATCCTTTTCCTCTTCCTGATTGGCGGCCTGGTCTGCCGGTTCGGGAGGCTTGATGGCCTGGGCAATTTTCTCGATCTTCTTGTCCAGCTTCTGCTTGGTGATCTTGCGTGAGGCGTTCATGCGCACTGCCGACTGTTGCAGGCGGTGGATATGCTGCTGCATCTGCGCGATTTTTTCATTGACCGCAGCAAGTTCGGCTCGCTGTTGCTGCTCGGTTGTTGCCTGTTCGGCGAGTTGATTTTCCAGCCCGCCGAGCCTGGTTTCGAGCTGCTGTTGTCGCGCCTGGTTTTGTTCGATGGATTGCAGCACCATCGACTTGTCCTGCAGCCATGCCTCGGGCGGCGCTTTTGATTCGCTTGCGCAACCGGCCAGCACCATGCTCACAGCAAAAGCGGCCACCGGAAAAACCGATGGCCGCTGCTTTGCTGTTGTCATTCCGCTAGCTGTAGCGGCGCCTGAGTCAGCGCGTTGCAAAGACGTAACCGCTCGAAGTCCGCTACTTAGCGGACCACGATGTCGGCGCGCCTGTTCTTGCTCCAGCAGTTCTCGCCGGTGCCGCGGCAGACCGGGTTTTCTTCACCGAAGGAAGCGGTGCTGATGCTGCTTGCGGAGACGCCCTGATCAACCAGGTAGGCCTTCACTGCATCTGCGCGACGCTGGCCCAGGGCCAGGTTGTACTCGCGGCCGCCGCGCTCGTCGCAGTTCCCCTCGACGGTGGCGGTGCGCTTCGGATGGGCCTTCAGCCAGGCAGCGTTGGCATTCAGGATCATTGCGGCCTCGCCGCTGATGTTGGACTTGTCGAATGCGAAATACACCGAACGTTCGGCCGGCAGGGTGGCCAGCTCATTGGCTGTGCTGTCCATGCTTGTGGTTTTGTTCATGCCGCTGGTGCCATCGCCTTCAACGGTTTTCTTGGCACAGCCGCTCATCATCAGGCCAGCTGCTGCGAAGATGGCAATGGCCAGAGTGGAATATTTATTGAATGTCATGATTTCCTCCGTATTTGTTGATCCTGCACTACCCATGAATTGCTTCACAGCGGTAGGTTACAACACTCCAGCGATGATTTCACCCCCGAAAACCACCCCGGAATCAAGTCGGGAAATTTGGCCGCCAATACCTGCCCGGATGCCAATGCCTGGTTACCGTGACCACACCGGATCGGAGGCATCCTCCAGCGGTCCTGTCAGGGCCTCCGCCTTGCCACCCCAGCTCGGTACGCGATACAGGCGCCTCACGCCCGATACGGTGCGCGAGAACAACAGCATCTGGCCGTTCGGAGCCCATGCCGGCGTGTCCACCTGTCCGCCGGTCACCAGATAATGCACATCCGTGCCATCCGGACGCATGGTGGCCAGCGCATATTGCCAGTTCTTCAGTGCGATGTAGGCGATGCGATCACCGGCCGGAGACCAGATCGCCGAGGTGTTGTAAGGCCCTTGATGCGAAACGCGTTCAATGTGCGAATCGCTCAGCCGGATTTTGTAAATTTGAGGCGAGCCGTTGCGATTGCTGGTAAACACGATGTTTTCGCCGTCCGGAGACCAGCTCGGAGAGGTGTCGATGCCCTTGTGGTGGGTGAGCTGGCGCCACTTGCCGGTGTGCGTGTCATACAGGTGGATCTGCGTGTAGCCGGTGTAGGAAAGCGTGGCGGCAATATAGCGCCCGTCGGGCGACCATGCCGGTGTGCTGTTCAGCCCCTTGAAATCGCCGAAGGTACTGCGTTGCCCGGTGCTAAGGTTGAAGGTTTCGAGGCGCGGATGATTGCCCACATAGGTATTCAGCGCCAGCAGGTTATTGTCCGGCGACAGGTCGGGCGAAAGCAGCAGGGTGAAGTTCTTGCCGACCAGTTGGCGGTTGGCCTTGTCCTGATCCATGTAGACGAGATCGGCCGTTCGACCGTGCTTGCTGACATACAGGATATGCGTGTCGAAAAAGCCGGGTGTTCCGGTGGCGGCACGGTAGATATGGTTGGCGATGGCGTGGCCAAGCGGGCGCAGGCTTTCGCTGCTGTAAGACAGGCTGGTTTTGGAAAGCAGCTTGTTGCGAAACGGATCGTGCACTTCGATATCGGCATTCCAGTGATTGCCCAGCCTTTTCAGATGGGCGAGGGCGAGGATATCGGTGCCGATGATGCGCCAGTCGCCGTAATCGACGCCATGCCTGACCTGCGTGATGTCGGCCAGGTAGCTGTACGGGCTCAGCACGACAAAGGATTTGCTGGATTGCAGATCGTTCGCCACGATGCCGTGAATCAGTTTCAGATCGGCAGCATCGACACCCTCGGCATCGCTCATCCAGGCGAGTTTCAGGGGTTGGTAGCCAGCCTGGAAGATTTCGAACTCGGCGGCGTGAGGGGTGGCGGGGAGAAGCGTGAGTAACAGGAGTAGGAGCAGTCGCATGGGGCCGTTTTCTAGCCAGCAGGGCATGAGAATGCAAGCAGCATTGCAGTGCTGCCGTCAGGCTGTAGTGCTGCGCAGGGAGGGATGTGCATGAGTAATTTTTATGACCTGGTCAGGCAGGCGTTGCAGAGCGCAGATGCGGACGAGAAGCTCGCGCTGACGCGCGCTGCCTCACGCTGTCTGGATGAGGCAGAAAGCATGCCTGCCGATACGGGCGAGGTCTGGCCAGTCGATGCGCCCGGCAGACCGGAGTTGCCGCGTCTGGTTCCGGGCGCGCGGGTGGGTCGCAGGGGGGTAGGCACGGTTGCGGGAAGGGCTGCGCTATTGCATGCCATCGTGCATATCGAATTCAATGCCATCAACCTGGCGCTCGATGCCGTGCAGCGTTTCTCCGGCATGCCCGGGCAATTCTACCGCGACTGGATGCGCGTGGCCGGGGAAGAAGCCTATCACTTTGAAATCCTGCGCGCCCATCTGCGCCACCTGGGCGCCGGGTACGGCGACTTCGACGCGCACGGTAGCCTGTGGGAGATGTGCGAGAAAACCTCGCACGATGTGCTGCATCGTATGGCGCTGGTGCCGCGTGTGCTCGAGGCCCGCGGGCTGGATGTGACCCCCGGCATTCAGGAAAGACTTGCGCAGGCCGGAGATCACAATGCGGTGAGCCTGCTGGATATCATCCTGCGAGACGAGATCGGGCATGTGGCCATCGGCAATCGCTGGTTCCGGCATTGCTGCGAGCAGCGCGGCCTTGAGCCGCAAGCCATATTCCTGCAACTATTGGACGAATACTATCCGAAAGGGCTGTTTGGCCCGTTCAACATCGAGGCTCGCGAGCAGGCCGGCTTCAGCAGGTCTGAACTCGAGCGTCTGAGTCAGTAGGACACAAGCCACCGTTTCTTCTGCTGTCGGAGTTGTTAGCCTCTGAACCTGTCTGCACGCCGTGCGTTCAGTCCGGAGCAATTTGACATGCAATACGTGAACCAGGAGTCATCATGCCGCTGATCCGTCCCTTTGCCGGCCTCCGGCCAGCACCTGAATTCGCCGATGCCGTGCTGGCTCCGCCCTATGACGTGCTGAGCAGCAGCGAGGCTCGCGAGCAGGCGAAGGGCAGGCCGTGGAGTTTCCTGCATGTGTCGAAGGCGGAGATAGACCTGTCGGAGTCTGTCGATCCGTTTGCCCCCGACGTGTACGCCAAATCTGCCGATAACTTTGCACGCATGGTCGCCGAGGACGTTCTCGTTCAGGACGATTCGCCGTTTTACTACGTTTACCGGTTGACGATGGGCGAGCATGTACAAACCGGCATTGCCGCAGCGGCATCCGTGGCCGCCTACGATACGGGCCGTATCAAAAGACACGAATTCACCCGTCCGGCCAAGGAGGACGACCGCGTTCGCCAGATCGAGGCCCTGGGTGCACAAACCGGCCCGGTGTTCCTGGTCTATCCGGCCGATGAAGCGGTGGGCGGGATTCTTGCACGGGTGGCCGATGGCGTGCCCGACATGGATGTGACGGCGGATGGCGGGGTTCGCCATACGCTGTGGGTGATGCGTGATGCCGCGCAGATTGCCGCCATCAGCCGGGCGTTCGAGGTCATGGAGGCCCTGTATGTGGCCGACGGGCACCACCGTTCCGCCGCCGCCTCGCGCGTTGCGGCGGCCCGCAAGGCTTCGGAGTATCAACATGAAGATGAGGCTGCATCTGATTATTTTTTAAGCGTTATTTTTCCGCACGACCAGATGAGAATCCTGGACTATAACCGCGTGGTACGCGATCTGAACGGCATGCAGCCCAATACCTTTCTCGGCATGGTGGCCACTGCATTCGATATCGAGCTTGCCATCGAGGCGGTGCATCCGGAGCGGGCCGGTGAGTTTGGCATGTATCTGGGCGGCGACTGGTATCGCCTGAGTATCCATGAAGAGTTGATTCCCGTGAATGACCCCGTGGCGCGGCTGGATGTCGGCTTGCTGCAACAGAACCTGCTGGCGCCGCTACTCGGCATCGGCGACCCGCGCAGCGATGAGCGCATTGATTTTATCGGCGGCATCCGGGGACTGGATGAGCTGGAACGACGCGTGGACAGCGGGGAGATGGCAGTGGCTTTCTCGATGTTCCCGACATCAATGGTTGATTTGATGGCCGTGGCCGATGCCGGCGAGGTGATGCCGCCCAAATCAACCTGGTTCGAACCCAAGCTGGCCGATGGCGTGGTGACACATCTGATTGACTGAATGGACTGGTGACGGGCTGATTTGCAATCCACGCCCTGATCCATAGGTTCGGCTTCAATGGTTATTGAACAAAATTCCGAGCTTACGACTCAGAGTTCACTTTTTTTGCGCGCCCCGACCGTGCGCGATGGGGCCGGTGTATACGAGCTGCTGCAGCGCTGCAGCGGCCTGCAGCTCAACTCCGGTCAGTGCTACCAGCTGCTTTGCGAGCATTTCCATTCCACATGTGTGGTGGCTGTGCAGGATGATCGGGTCGTGGCGTTCATCTCTTCTTATATCCTGCCCGAGCGGCACGACACGCTGTTTGTCTGGCAGATCGCCGTGGATGACGCGCTGCGCGGCAGGGGTATCGCCAAGAAGATGCTGCGCCACCTGCTTTCGCGGCGTAATCTCAAACGCATACGGTTTGTCGAGGCGGTGCTCGATTTCTCCAATGAAACAGCCTCTCGGCTGTTTCAGTCGCTGGCCCGGGAGTGCTATTGTACGATGGATGCCGCAACCACCCGTGATTTGGGCAAGGAACACATGATCCGGGTGGGCCCGATCAGCCCGGTGAGTAAAACACTTATAGGAAGGGGGTAAATGATGTCTGACAACGATAACGATCTGCTTCAACAAGCGCGACCACGGGGGGTAATCAGTAAATGCCTGTTCCCGGTGGCCGGTTACGGCACACGGTTTCTTCCCGCCACCAAGGCGCAGCCCAAGGAAATGCTGCCGGTGCTCACCAAGCCCTTGATCCAGTACGGTGTCGAGGAGGCTTTGGACGCCGGCATGAGCAATATGGCCTTCGTCACCGGCCGCAACAAGCGCGCCATCGAGGATCATTTCGATATCACCTACGAGTTGGAAGACCAGATCAGCGGCACAGGCAAGGAGCGCTACCTGAAGTGTATCCGGTCGCTGATCGACCAGTGTACCTTCACCTACGTGCGCCAGACCCAGATGCGCGGTCTGGGTGATGCGGTGTTGACCGGAGAGCCGCTGATCGGCAATCAGCCGTTTGGTGTCATCCTGGCCGATGATCTATGCTACAACGACGGCGACGGGGTGCTGGCGCAGATGGCCAGGGTTTACGAGGAAACGGGTTGCAGTGTGGTTGCCATCGAAGAGGTGCCCGCCGACGAGGTATACAAGTACGGGGTGATCAGCGGCGAAACGATGCCGGATGGCAATGTCCGCATCCGGGAGATGGTGGAGAAGCCTGCGCCGGAAGATGCTCCGTCCAACCTGGCCGTGATCGGCCGCTACATTCTTACCCCGGATATTTTCGATGTCCTGCGTAACACCCCGGCAGGCAAGGGCGGTGAGGTCCAGTTGACCGACGCATTGATGCAGCAGGCGAAGGATGGCGGGGTGATTGGCTACCGCTTCAAGGGGCGCCGCTTTGATTGCGGCAGTATCGAGGGGTTTGTCGAGGCAACCAATTTCTTTTTTAACCATACGGAAGGCGAGCGCTAGGCAGGGGCAACAACACCGGTGTTCATCCCGCAGAGGAGGAGAACGTGAAAGAAGGCGAGGGAAAATACTATGTGCTGCTGATCAGCATTCACGGGCTGATCCGCGGTCACGAGCTCGAACTCGGTCGTGATGCCGATACCGGCGGGCAGACCAAGTATGTACTCGATCTGGCCCGCAGCCTTGGCGGGCACGAGCAGGTTGCCCAGGTCGATCTGGTCACGCGACGGATTGTCGACCCGGCGGTCAGCGAGGACTATGCAAACCCCATTGAGGAAATCGCTCCGAAGACACGCATCGTACGTATTGATGCCGGCCCGGAAGGCTACCTGCCCAAGGAACAGCTATGGGACCACCTCGACAGCTTCACCGATAACCTCCAGCTCTGGCTCAACGAGCAACACCGCATGCCCGACCGTATCCACAGTCACTATGCCGATGCCGGCTATGTCGGCGTGCGCCTGTCCAATCAGCTCGGCGTTCCGTTGATCCACACCGGTCATTCGCTGGGCCGCGACAAGCGCAAGCGCCTGCTGGCCAAGGGTCTGTCGCAGGAAGAGATTGAAACGACCTACAACATCAGGCGTCGTATCGACGCCGAGGAAGAGGTTCTGGCCAATGCGGCACTGGTGGTGACCAGCACGCGCAACGAGATCGAGGAGCAGTACGAGCTGTATCATTACTACGATCCGAGCCGTATGCGGGTGATTCCGCCCGGCACCGACATGAAAATGTTCCACCCGCCCGAGCCCGGAGAAGAGATTGATTTCGCCGGCCAGTTGCAGCGTTTCCTGAAAGACCCCGGGAAGCCGATGATATTGGCCCTGTCGCGACCGGATGAGCGCAAGAATATCCTGACGCTGGTGCAGGCCTATGGTGAATCGCAGTCCCTGCAACAGGCGGCCAACCTGGTCGTGGTGGCCGGCACGCGCGACGATATCCGCGAACTGGAGGTGGGCGCGCAGAATGTACTGACCCAGATTCTGTTGCTGATCGATGCCTACGATCTGTACGGCAAGGTGGCCGTGCCCAAGCACCATCGGCCCGACGAAGTGCCGGATATCTACCGGTTGGCAGCAGCCAGCGGCGGTGTGTTTGTCAATCCTGCGCTAACCGAACCCTTCGGCCTGACAATTCTGGAGGCAGCAGCCAGTGGCCTGCCCGTCGTCGCGACGGAAAACGGCGGGCCTGTGGATATCATCGGCAACTGTCACAACGGCGAACTCGTTGATCCGCTTGATCCGACAGCCATCGGAGAGGCGCTTCAGGGGCTTCTGGGTGACAGCAACCGTTGGCAACAGGCGTCCCGCAGCGGCATTGAGGGCGTGCGCAGGCATTACACATGGCAAGCCCATACCGACACCTATCTCGGACATATCGAGGCCCTGCAGGAGGATGAGCATGCGGCGCCGGCACAATCGACCGCTCCCGTAGCAAGACGTTTCCGTGATCGCGCGATTTTCTCGGACCTGGATCAGAACCTGATGGGAGACCCCGAATCCCTGGCTCGTTTCTCCGACATGATCCGCAACAATCGTCGAAAGGTCAGTTTCGGTATCGCTACCGGAAGGCGAATCGATTCGGCGCTGGCGGTACTGAAGAAATACCACATCCCGCAACCCGACATTCTGATCAGCAGTATGGGAACCCGCATTCACTACGGTAAGGGGCTGACCGAGGACGATCACTGGACTGAACACATCGATCACGACTGGAAGCGGGACCGCGTCCGTCGCGTGATGTCCCGTCTGCCGGGTATCAGCCTGCAGCCCGGGGCGGAGCAGAGCGAATTCAAGGTGTCGTATTACTACGATCCGCAGGAAGCGCCGACAGTGGATGAAATCGTTGCCCTGATACGGCAACGCGAAATCACCGCCAATGTCGTATATTCCTTCGGTCAGTATATCGATATCGTGCCTTCGCGCGCCTCAAAGGGGCAGGCCCTGCGCTATGTGATGCAACGACAGGACATTGCGCTCGATCATGTGCTGGTGGCCGGCGGCACGGGCGCGGATATGGACATGATGCGTGGCAATACGCTGGCCGTGGTGGTGGCCAACCGGCACCATGAAGAGCTCTCCGAGCTGGAGAATGTCGAGGGCATCTATTTCGCAGAGCAATCGCATGCAGCGGGCATCCTCGAGGCGACCGAATATTATGACTTCTTCGGCCGCTGCGCCGCACCCGACAACGCATGAGTGATCGCCTGTTTATCTGCACCGACCTTGATCGCACCCTGATTCCCAACGGCCCGCAGCCAGAATCGCCGCGGGCGCGAGAACGCTTTGCGGCGCTGGTGTCCCGTCCGGAGGTCAGCCTTGCCTATGTCAGCGGCAGGCATCGCGAACTGGTCGCGCAGGCCATCGAAGGTTACGCGCTGCCGCAGCCCGATTTCGTGGTTGGCGATGTCGGGGCGACGATTTACCGGGTAGGGCCGGATGCCCTGTGGGAGTTCGATACCGACTGGGAGGCGGAAATCGCGCCCGACTGGGCGGAGCACAGCCACGACTGGCTTGCCGGCATGCTGGCCGACATTCCCGGGCTGAGGTTGCAGGAACCGGAAAAGCAGAATCGCTTCAAGCTCAGTTATTATACAACGCTGGATGCCTTTGGCGACGGGCTTGCCCGGCAAATCGAGGCGCGCCTTACGGAGGCCGGGATTCATAGCAGGGTGATTAGCAGTATTGACGAGGAGGCAGGCGCAGGCCTGCTCGATGTACTGCCCAGAGGGGCGAGCAAGCTGCACGCCATCGAGGCCCTGATGCGCTATCACGATTTCGATCCGGCCGACACGGTTTTCTGCGGTGACAGCGGTAACGATCTTGAGGTGCTGACCAGCGCCGTGCCGTCCGTGCTGGTGGCCAATGCGGCGGATGATGTGCGTGAGCAGGCCATCGAGGGAGCCGCGGCGGCTGGCGCAACCGGACAGTTGTACATCGCATCAGGCGGATTGCTGGGCATGAACGGCTGCTATGCGGCCGGCATGCTTGAAGGCATCGCGCATTTCCACCACGAGACCCTCGCCTGGATGGAGGACGGAGCATGAAGCATGGTTGCCCGTATATCTTTGGCGAGGTGCTGTTCGATTGTTTTCCGGACGGCGCGAAGGTTCTGGGCGGTGCGCCATTCAATGTCGCCTGGCACTTGCAGGCATTCGGCGAGTCGCCGCTGTTCATCAGCCGCGTGGGCATGGACGAGGAGGGCAGGGCAATCCTCGATGCCATGCACAGGCACGGTATGCGGACCGATGGTGTGCAGATCGACGCTTCCCTGCCGACCGGTCGGGTACAGGTCAGCTTCGAAGGCGGCGAACCGGAATACGATATCGTCCACCCAAGCGCCTGGGATGCCATCGAGGGCGGCGAATACGGGGACGATTGCAGGCTGATCTACCACGGTTCACTGGCGCTGCGCGATGCGCGTTCGCGTGCGGCGCTGGCGCAACTCAAGGCACAATGCCGCTCGGCGCCCAAAGACGCAGGCGTCTTCCTGGACGTAAACCTGCGCGCGCCGTGGTGGCGACAGGAGCAGCTGGCAGGTCTGCTGGATGCCGCCGATTGGGTGAAGCTGAACGGCGACGAGCTGGCCGTGATCGCTCCTTCGTGCAGTGCCGCGGATGTGTTGTCCGGCAGCGGCCTGACCGGTCTGATCCTGACCCACGGCGCGGACGGCGCCGAGATCGTGACGCCGGCCAATGAGACTATCCGGGTGTGGCCGGAACAATCCACGCAGGTGGTTGATACCGTCGGGGCAGGCGATGCCTTCGCCTCGGTGATGCTGTTAGGCATACTCAGGGGCTGGCCTCTGGAGATCACCGCCGGGCGTGCCCAGGCATTTGCCGCAAGAATGGTCGGGGTGCGCGGCGCAACGGTCGACGATACGAACTTCTACAGCGAGGTCGCGGCAGGCTGGCAGGACGAGGACGGGGGGCAGGCACTGGACAGGAGGTTTAAGGGCAATGTATGAACAGGTTTCACATTCCATGCTCAATCGCATTCTCGATGATCTGAAGCCCGAGATTCGCGTCCGGAACCTGCGCCATTTCTATACCCGCCTCGGTGCCAATTTCTACGCCATCCACTCGCTGTTCCATCACCTGTACGGAAAGCGTGAGGATTTCGAGCAGCAGATGGTGCGCCTGGTCGAGGTGATGGCGCTGAACTACATCAGGCGCGACAATGAACTGAAAGAGCTGGATATCGAGCGAGAGGCCGATCACAACTGGTTTCTGAGCCAGGAATGGGTCGGCATGGCATTATACAGCGATGGTTTTGCGGACGATCTGCAGGGCATGCGGAGCCGGCTTGCCTACCTTCAGGAACTGGGCGTGAACATGGTGCATGTGATGCCTATCCTGCAATGCCCGCAGGGAGCCAGTGACGGCGGCTATGCAGTGAGTAACTTCCGCGATGTGGATAGCCGGATCGGCACGCTGGATGACCTGAATGAACTGGCCGGGTCGATGCGCCAGCGCAAAATCCTGCTGACCCTGGATGTGGTGGTGAACCATACCTCCGATGAGCACGAATGGGCGGTGAAAGCCCGTGCGGGGGACGAGAAATACCAGGATTATTTCTACACCTTCGACAATCGTGATGTACCCGATATGTTCGAGGAAACCATGCCGGAAATTTTTCCGGAAACCTCGCCGGGCAATTTTACCTACAACGAAGCCATGCAGAAGTGGGTAATGACGGTGTTCAACGATTACCAGTGGGACCTGAACTACAGCAACCCGGCGGTGTTCATCGAGATGATCGATATCATTCTGTTCTGGGCCAACCAGGGGGCGGACATCCTGCGCATGGATGCCGTGGCCTTTTTATGGAAGAAGATAGGTACGGTTTGCCAGAATGAGCAGGAAGCGCACCTGATCCTGCAATTGATGAAGGATTGCTGCCAGGTCACGGCGCCAGGCGTGCTGTTCATCGCCGAGGCCATCGTGGCGCCGGTGGAGATCATCAAGTATTTCGGCGAGGATGCCGTCATCGCCAAGGAATGCGAAATCGCTTACAACGCGACCTTCATGGCGTTGCTGTGGGATGCCGTGGCCACCAAGAATGCCAAGCTGCTCAGCCAGGGAATCAAGAGCCTGCCCGGCAAACTGGACCGCGCTACCTGGTTGAACTATGTGCGCTGCCACGACGATATCGGCCTGGGTTTCGATGATGTCGATATCATGCAGGTTGGTTACGAACCCCAGGCGCACCGGCGCTTCCTGGTGGATTATTTCACCGGTGAATTCGACGACTCACCGGCGCGCGGCATGCCATTCGGACGCAACGAGAAAACCGGCGACGCACGGATCTCCGGCGAGCTGGCCTCCCTGGTCGGGCTGGAAACGGCCCTGGAGCAGGGCGATGCCGATGCCATCGAAAACAGCATTCGGTTGATCCTGCTGGTGCACGGCATGATCATGTCGCTGGGTGGTATTCCGCTACTCTACTACGGTGACGAGATCGGTACGCTGAACAATTACGATTTCGAGCAGGACGAAAGCAAGGGCGGCGATTCCCGTTGGATCCACCGGCCGGTGATCGACTGGGACAGGGCCGAGCTGCGTCACAAGCGCGGCACGCCCGAGCAGCGCATTTTCGACGGCCTGAAGAAAATGATCGCGGTGCGCAAGACCATTCCCTCCTTTGCCGATTACAACAACCGCGACCTGCTGGATACCGAGAATCCGCACCTGTTCGCTTTTATGCGCTCCCATCCGTGGCAACAGGGGGATGATGTGCTGGTGGTGGGTAATTTTGATGCGCAGCCGCAGTCACTGAACCTGGGAGAGCTCGGCAAGGGAGTGCATTTCGATCTCGCCGGACTGCGCGACCTGGTGACGGGCGAGACCCCGCGGATGTTCAAGGATCAGCTCGTGGTTCCACCGTTCAGTTTTTATTGGCTGAGTGATGCGCGCATATGACGCTCCGGCACCGCTTCATCTTGATTATGTAACATCCAGATATATATAAAAAAAACGGGGAGGCTATATGCCTCCCCGTTTGGTCTGCGTACAATGATTTCCGGATCAGAAGTGGTAGCTGGTGTTCACCGTGATGCCCCACATACGGGCCTTGGCGTCGGTACCGAACACGGAGCCGGCACTCAGCTTCACTGGGAACATGTACTGCGTCCACTCCGCGCCCACCGACATCTGGCGGTCAAGCTTGTAATCGAAACCTGCGCCAAGGCTCAGGCCGGTCTTGGTCTTGCTCTGCGACAGCCCTGCAGAGGTACCCTTGATGCGGGCTGTGGTGGCGCCGGCAAGCAGGTAGGCATCGAGGTTGGAGGTCAGCGGGTACTTGCCCTTGGCCAGGTAGGAAAGGAAGAACGGGCTGGAGAAGCTGCGCTGCACGCCGCCGATGGTCTTGCTGTTCTTGCCGGTGGTGCCCAGGCGCAGTTCGGCTGCGAAGTAGTCGTTGATGTCGGCGCCCAGGTTCACGAAGCCGCCGAAGGTCATCTTGGTCTGATCCACGCCGGTCGCCTTGTACTCGGTATTAAGGGTGCCCAGGCCGAGGCCCGTGTAGTAGGAAATGTCCTGCGCCTGTGCCTGCGCGGTGGCACCGGTCATTGCCAGCAGTGCGGCAGCAGAAACAATCATTTTTTTCATGTTGTGAGACTCCTTGATTCGGCCTGCTTGAAGGGCCGGTTTGAATGGAGCCGAAACGTAGAAAGCGAAACTGAAACCTGTCTGAAAAATCCTGACTCTTGGGCGGGCCCGCCGTTACGGGCAGTGAGGGCCGGCGATTAGTCCTGCATACCGGTGAATTCGCGCAGACGCTGAACCTCGGCCTTCAGGTCGGCGAGTTCCTGTTCGAGCCGCGCAATGCGCCCGGCATCAGGATCATCGTTGCCGGACGGGGAGGGCGGGACATGGGTTTGCCGGGTTTCGATGTCCGGTTCGCCGCACAGAAGCTGGGCATAACGATCCTCGCGCTGGCCGTGTGAGCGGGGAATGCGCAGCACCAGCGGTTCTTCGCGCTCAGCCAGTTCGTCGAGCAGGCCCTGGATGGCTTCATTGCTTTCAAACTCGACCATGCGGCTGGTGTTGATGCGAATCTCGTTGATGGTCAGAAGTCCGCGCAGCAGCAAGACGCATAGTATGGCTCGCTGCTTCGTATCGAGGCTGATCGCGCGGCTCAGGTGCTGCTCGAAACGATCGGCCCGGCCGTCCATGCGGGCGGTGATCAGGCCACGCGAGCGCAAGCCGGCGACCACGCCGCCAACCTCGCCTTCGCTTAAACTCATCACCGGGTTGCGGCTGCTTTTCTGATTACAGGCCGCACACAAGGCCTTGAGGGTGAGGGGATAATACTCCGGTGTGGTCATCTGCTTTTCCATCAGGCAGCCCAGCACGCGCGCCTCATGATCCGACAGCAGGCCTTTCACATCTTCGTCCATATCCAGCCTCCCTAGCCGCGCTTGCGTTTTTTCTTTTTGCGGCCGGAACCGCTCATCCATGCATCATGTTCGGCCACCAGCGATTTCAGATCCATTTCGGCTCGCTTTGCCGTTTCGAGTACCTCGGCATAGCCCTTTTTGCTCACATCGAGAACCTCGACAGGCTTGCTGATAAATGTCTCGATGGCCTCCAGCAGCGGCTTCTCCGCTTCGCTGCAAAAGGAGATCGCTTCTCCCTTCTTTTCCCCGCGTCCGGTGCGGCCGACGCGGTGCACGTAGTTTTCCGCCTTCTCGGGCAGGTCGTAATTGATGACGAACTGCACATCGGGCACATCGATGCCGCGCGCACTGACATCGGTGGCGATAAGGATGCGACATGCATCGTTGCGAAAGTCCTGCATGGCGACCTGGCGATCTTCCTGCGGCATGTCGCCGTGCAGGGCCAGCACCGCGAACCCTGCACGCTGCATGGCCTTCCCGGCGCGTTCTGCGCGCACCCTGGTACGCACAAAGACAATCACCTTGTCGTCCGGATGATCCGTCAGGAAGCGCTCCAGAAAGATGCGCTTGTCGTCCTGCTCGACGAACATCACGAAATGACTGACATTCTTCGAGATGCGGTCTTTGGGCGAAACCTGGATGCGGATGGCCGCGCTTTTTACCTGCGAGTAGGCGAGCTTTCGGATGTCGTCATTGATGGTTGCCGAGAAAAACAGCGTCTGATGCGCCCGGGTAAGCATTTTCTTGATGTAACGGATATCCTCGATGAAGCCCAGGTCGAGCATGTGGTCGGCCTCGTCGAGCACCAGCGTGCTGACCGATTGCAGGCGGATCACCTGCTGGTTGATCAGGTCGAACATGCGTCCGGGCGTCGCGATCAGCACGTCGATACCGTCCTGCAGCTTGCTGATCTGGGCATCCTGTTCAACGCCGCCGTGCAGCGTGAACACCTTGACGCGCGTATGCCGGGCAAGGCTTTCGAAAACCCCGCCGATCTGCACTGCCAGCTCGCGGGTCGGAGCCAGCACGATGCACTTGATGCCGTAGCTGCGCTTACTGGACTTGTAGCGATGGATGGTATCGATCACCGGAATGGCGAAGGCTGCGGTCTTGCCGGTGCCTGTCTGCGCCACCGCCAGAACATCCTCGCCGTTCAGGATGGACGGGATGGCCTTGAACTGGATATCGGTCGGTCGCACGAAACCCAGCCGGGCCAGGTTATGCTTGATATCGTCGGATATATGGTATTGCTCGAATTTCATCGTTCATCCCGTGTGCTTTTCCAGGTTTGCGGTGCGATCTCGACGGCCTGATCACCGTTGCTGAACCATAGCCGGGCATCCTGGATTGTGCACTGCAATTGCATGCCGCGCTCGGCCATCTGTCCGATGGCCGCCACCGTATCCTCGGGTATCATGATAATACCGAGATTGTCGAAGCGCTGGAATTTATTGCAATGCTGCTCCCACCATGACTGCGCGCCGGACTGCTGGTAGCAGTAGATCAGCACCTTGTCCGCCCGTCCGCATGCCTTGCGGACGCGCTTTTCATCGGGCTGACCGAGATCGATCCACAGTTCGATATCGTCGGACATGTTTTTCTGCCAGATGTCCGGTTCGTCATCGGTGGACAGGCCGCGGGTGAATTGCAGTGTATCCGATGCATTCAGGGCAAAGGCCAGCAGGCGCACCATCATGCGTTCGTCGGTTTCCGAGGGATGGCGGGCGAGGGTGAACTGGTGGTCGCCGTAGTAGTGCCGGTCCATGTCGCTGACCTGCATGCTTGCCTTGAAAATGGTTGATTTGAGTGCCATGCCAGGCTTCTAGGGCACGCAGGGCAATCAGGCAAGCTGGATTTGTGTCCGTCATGCGTCAGGATGCCCGCCATTGAGTCATGGACGCCCGGTTTCGCGGGCCTCCGCGGCAAACCGCTGCCCCGCAGCCAGGGAGGGCCGATGAGTATCAACACCAGCAGCCATGATCCGCATGCCTACAAGCGACTGCGCCTTTGGCCGCATGCCGCCGAGCTGCTGAATATTATCGACAAGGGTCCGCCGCCGGCCGACAAACGCATGGAGCAATACTTTCGCCGACACCGCAAGCTCGGCAAAAGGGATCGGGGCTTTGTGGCTGAAACGGTCTATGGCTGCCTGCGCAGGCAGCGTCTGCTGCGCTGGCTGGCGACAGGCGAGGTGGATGCACCTGCCCCTTACGAGGCGCTGGTCGGGGCGGAGCTGCTGCTGCAGGGGCAGACTCCGGGCGACCTGGCCAATGCGCGATTGACTCAGGGACCCGGCTGGAAATTGCAGGAGGTGGAGGCGCGCATCGAAGGCCTCGGCGAGGCCTGCATTCCCCCGGCTGTGCGCGCCGCCATGCCGGACTGGTTGTTTGATCGTTTGCTCGAGCAGGTCGGTGAAGGGCGCGTCATGCAGCTATGTGAGGCGATGAATCAGCCAGCCACACTGGATGTGCGCGTCAACACGCTGAAGGCCGACCGTGACAGCCTGCTGCGGCAGCTTGCGGAGGAGGGTGCCAGCCTTGAGCCCACCCCGTATTCACCGCTCGGCCTGCGCAGCCGGGAGCGAGCATCCCTGTTCCGCACCGAGGCTTTCCAGAACGGCCTGTTCGAGGTGCAGGACGAGGGCAGCCAGCTGATTGCCCTGCTGGTGGAGGCCGAAAGACGCGAAATGGTTGTCGATTTCTGTGCCGGCGGTGGCGGCAAAACGCTGGCGCTGGGAGCGATGATGCAGGCCAGTGGCACCCTGTATGCCTGCGATGTGGCGCACTGGCGACTCAAAGCGCTCAAGCCGCGCCTGGCGCGCGCCGGACTTTCCAATGTGCGCACCCTGTATTTAAGCAACGAGAACGATGCCCATCTGAAACGACTGGCCGGCAAGGTCAAGCGTGTGCTGGTTGATGCGCCGTGCAGCGGCACGGGCACCCTGCGGCGCAATCCGGATATCAAGTGGCGCACACAGGAACTGGCCGGGCTGCACGAGTTGCAGGCGCGAATACTCGAATCGGCTGCCCGACTGGTAAGCCCTGGCGGACGACTGGTCTATGCCACATGCAGCCTGCTTGACGAGGAAAACAGCGGCATCGTGAACGCTTTTCTCGAGGCAAACCCGGCATTCAGGCTGCTTGATGCGCGCGACATTCTTGCCAGGCAGGGCGCGGATGTGCCGCTGGATGGCGACATGATGCAGCTCGACCCGATGCGCCATGCGACAGATGGCTTTTTCGCGGCCGCCATGCAGCGCATGGAGTGAAACACGCGGGATAGCGCACGGCCTGCTGGCCCGGCCGGCGCGGCAGACGGTATCGGCACTTGTTCTATGGCCTGTATCGCCCTATGATTCGGCGCGTTGAAAGTGAGCCGCGGCTCGCTTTTTTTGTTTTTGGAGGAATGGTGGAAGGACGCATCGCCGAATTGCTGGCCCCGATAACCGATGAGCTCGGCCTTGAAATACTCAAGGTCAGCCTGGGCGGCGGGCATCATCAGCAGTTGCTCAAGGTGGTGGTGGACAAGGCCGGCGGTGTGCCGTTCGACCTGCTGACGCGCGTCAGTCGCGGCCTTTCTCTGCAGCTTGATGCCGAGGATCTGATCGAGGGTCGCTACCGACTGGAAGTGACCTCGCCGGGACTGGACTGGCCGCTTTCCACCGAGGCGGATTTCCGACGCCATCAGGGAGAGATGCTCAAAGTGACGTTTCTCGATGGCTCGACGCTGAGTGGTGAGAGCCTTGGTCCTGTTGAAGGCGGGGTTCGCCTCGGAATGGATGACGGCAGTGAAAAGCAGGTCACCATGGATGAGGTGGCCCGGATTGTGCGCACCATCGACTGGAAGAAGGCCGGCGGTGGAAGTGATTGATACGTATGACGAAACAAGGTGAGGATGTGATTGCATGAATGCTCAAATGTTGCAGGTTGCAGAAGCGGTTGCCCGCGAAAAGGGTGTGGAAGAAGAATTGGTCATCGAGGCCATGGAGCAGGCCATCAAAACGGCCGCCCGCCGCACCTATGGTGAAAAAGAGATCGAGGCGACCATCAATCGCGAAACCGGGGCCATGGAACTCTTCCATGTGCGCACCGTGGTCGAAGAGGTGGAGGACGAGCTCAACGAATTGACCCTGGAGACGGCGCGCGAGATGGATGCCGAGGCAGAAATCGGTTCGCAGTACCGCGAGAGCCTGCCGGCCATCGAGCTTGGTCGCATTGCCGCCCAGACTGCCAAGCAGGTGATCAATCAGAAGATCCGTGAAGCCGAGCGCGAGCGCGTGGTCGAGGAATACGAACCGCGCGTGGGCGAGCTGATTACCGGCATCGTCAAGCGCGTCGAGCGCGGCAATGTATACGTGGATCTCGGCCGCGGAGAAGCGGTAATGTACCGCGAGGATTTGCTGCCACGTGAATCCTACCGCCAGGGCGACCGTGTGCGTGCCTACCTGCGCGAGGTTCGCAACCAGCCGAAGGGGCCGCTGGTGTTCATCTCCCGCTCCGATGCCGGTATGGTTCAGCGCCTGTTCGAGCAGGAGGTTCCCGAGGTTCAGGACGGCCTGGTGGTGATCCAGGCGATTGCCCGAGATCCGGGGTCACGTACCAAGATGGCTGTCATTTCCAACGATGCCGCGGTTGATCCGGTTGGCGCCTGCGTCGGCATGCGCGGCGCACGCGTGCAGGCTGTGGTCAATGAACTGCACGGCGAAAAGATCGATATCATCGAGTGGACGCCCGACACCGTCAGTTTCGTGGTCAATGCTCTGGCCCCGGCCGAGATCGAGCGCGTGCTGGTTGATGAAGACAGCAACACGATCGAGGTGGCCGTGGGCGAGGATCAGTTGGCCATCGCCATCGGCCGCCGCGGCCAGAACGTGCGTCTGGCATCCGAGCTGACCGGCTGGAAGATCGAAATCATGACCGCCGGCGAAGAACGTCAGAAGCGTGTCGAGGAGTTCGATGCGGCGCGTAAGGCCTTCGAGGAATGTCTGGATATCGACGAGGGCTTTGCCACGCTGCTGTGTGACGAGGGTTTCCTGTCGCTGGAGAACCTGGCCTATTGCAGCCTGGAAGAGCTGGTCGCTATCGAGGGTCTGGATGAAGACACTGCCCACGAGCTGCAGAATCGTGCCCGCAACTACCTGTTGCAGCAGGAGCTCGGACGCACCGAAGCTGCCGAGATTGAAGATAGCCTGATGGCGCTTGAAGGCATGAGCGAAGAGCTGGCTGCAGAGCTGGCGATACGTGGCATCGGTACCGCCGAGGCCCTGGCCGACGCCGCTGTGGACGACCTGACGGGCATCGAGCATGCCAGTCATGAACAGCTTGAGGCCCTGATTATCGCGGCCCGCGAGGCTTGCGGCTGGTTCGACTGAGGCTGGTTGGTTGGGGCTGGTCTGGCAGGAAAGAGGCATGAGCGGCAGCACGGAAATCATGCAGCGCAGCTGTCTGGTTTGCCGCAAGCAGGCGGACAAGCGCGAATTGCTGCGCCTGGCAATCGATGACGATGGGCAGGTTTGGCCCGATGTGATGCAGAAGGCTCCCGGAAGGGGTGCTTATGTTTGCCGGCAGGGCGCTTGCCTGTCGCGTTTGCACGACAAGCAGCTTGCGCGAGCCTGGAAGGGTCGCAAGCTGGCGACAGGGCAGGTTGAACTGCTGCCCGGGCGTGCCTGTGAGGCGATGAAGCAGCTGTGCAGACAGGGCTTCAGGCGTATGCGCAGCGCTCTGGATGTCGGGCGCGATGCGGTGATGCACCGCATGTGGAGTAAGGTGCCGGTCGTGGTGTTGCTCGCCTCGGATGCAGGTGGCGCGCTGCGACGGCAGATAGAAGATGCCTGTGAAAAACGGCAGGCTGCAGGGTTGAAAACGACGCTTGTTATTTTCGGCGATTCGGCAACACTGGGTGATATCGCGGAACGCGATGTGATCTCGGTGCTTGCTCTGGACGATGCGCCGGCATGCGCAAGCTTGCGAGAAAACTGCCTAATTTACAGACAGTTACGCGAAATGGAGTAGTAAGAAGATGGCTAAAGTAAGAATTCTCGATCTGGCGAAAGATCTCGGTACGGATGTGGCGGAGGTCATGTCAGCAGCACGCGATTGTGGCATTGTGGCCAGCGGTCCGACGAGCATGCTGACCCCCGAGGATCGGGAGAAGCTTAGCAAGGCCGTCAAGGCAGGCGGCGGCAAGCAGGCGGGTGGTAAGCCCGGTGCCCGGACCCTGACCCTGAACAAGCCGCTGGTGGCCGGACAGACACGCGCCGGATCGCGCTCCGAGAGTGGCGGACGCAAGGTGCAGGTCGAGGTACGCAGGACAACCCGTCGTGCATCGACACCCGCACCGAGCGCGGCGCCCGCTGAGACTCCGGCAGCAACCCCGTCTCCGGCTGCCAAGCAGGCACCCAAGCCTGCTGCTGCACCCAGTAAGGAAAGCGCTGCGCCCAAGAAGCCCGCTGCAGCCGCTTCCAAGCCCCGTTTGAGTCCGGCCCAGGCGGCAGCCAAGGCCGTGGCCGACAAGCGTGAGAAGGCAGCAGCCGCGAGTGCCAAACCGGCTGCGAAGCCGACGGCCAAGCCTGCTGCAAGTCCAACTGCCAAGCCCACCGCCAAGCCGGCGGCAGGTAGCCCGGCGGCTTCCGGTTCTGCAGGCCGGCCGGCTGCGCGCAGCGCATCGTCTGCACCTGCCGGTCGCGCACAGGGTGCTGCCCAGCGTGGACGCCCTGCAGGTGCGGGGGGACAGCAGCAGGGTGGGCGTTCCGGTGGGCCGCGTACCACCATCCGTCGTGGTCTCACGCCGGCCCAGATTGCCGCAGCCAAGGCACCGAGTTCCTCGCTCAAGGACATCGAGGAAAAGATCAAGAAAGAGCGCAGCGAGCAGCGTGCACAGCGCGGATCCCGGCCGGCTAACCGCCAGGGCGGAGCTCCGGGTGGAAGCGGTCCGGCCTCGCGTCAGGCCGGGCGTGCACCGTCGGTTGCCGTGGCACCGGAAGCCGGTGCAGGTGGGGGGCCGCAGGGCGCACAGCGTCGCCGTGGCCCGGGCGGCCAGCAGGGTTCATTCCAGCGCCGCCGTCTGTCTCCCGCCGAGAAGGCCGCTCGTCGCGCATATGCCGAGAAACGCCATGCGGTGAGAACCGATGAGCAGGAGGATCGCATGGCGCGCCTGGCGCGCGGCGACCGCAGGCGCAAGATCATCACCAAGGAAGATGCCGACTTCGTGAAGCGCGATGTGGAGATCCCGGAGGGTATTGCAGTATCCGAACTGGCCAGCCGCATGGCCATCAAGGGTGCGGACGTGGTCCGCAAGCTGTTCGACATGGGCGTGGCCGCCACGGTGAACGAGAATATCGATGCCGATACTGCATTGCTGATCGTTGAGGAGTTCGGCCATACGCCGAAGCTGGTCAATGCAGCGGCTGTGGAGGATGTGTTTATCGACAAGGCAAGCGAGGAAGACGACGAGAATCTGCAGCCAAGGCCGCCGGTCGTGGTGGTCATGGGCCATGTGGATCATGGCAAGACCTCCATCCTCGATGCCCTGCGCAAGGCGCGTGTGGCAGATGGCGAGGCCGGTGGCATTACACAGCATATCGGTGCTTACATGGTCAAGCTGGAATCCAACGAGCGCGTGGTATTCATTGATACCCCGGGCCATGAGGCATTCACAGGCCTGCGTGCACGCGGCGCCAAGCTGACCGATGTGGCCGTGCTGGTGGTGGCCGCCGATGACGGCGTGATGCCGCAAACCATGGAGGCGCTGAACCATGCGCGCGCCGCCGGGGTGCCGATCATCGTGGCCGTGAACAAGATGGATAAGGAGGGCGCCGATCCGGAGAAGGTGATGCGTCAGCTTTCCGAACATGAGGTGATCTCCGAGGAATGGGGCGGCGACACGATTTTTGTGAAGTGCTCGGCGCACACGGGCGAAGGCCTGGACGAGCTGCTCGAGATGCTGGCCCTGCAGACCGAGGTGCTGGAGCTGAAAGCCAACCCCCAATTGCGCGGTCGTGGCATCGTGATCGAATCGCGCCTGGACAAGGGTCGCGGCCCGGTTGCCACCGTGCTGGTACAGAATGGCACCTTCAACAAGGGTGACCTGGTGGTGGTCGGCACGGTGACCGGACGTATCCGCGCCATTGTCGATGAAAATGCGGTGCAGCATCGCACGGCAGGTCCTTCGATTCCGTTCGAACTGCTCGGTCTGGAATCCGTTCCGGAAGCGGGGCAGGAGATCGTGGTGGTCGAGAACGACCGTCAGGCACGCGAGATCATCAGTTACCGCGAGGAACAGCAGCGTAAGCTCGGCCTGCAGCAGCAGAACCGTATCAGCATGGACGACCTGTTTGTCTCAGCGCAGGGCGGAGGCGCCAAGGAAGTCAATGTGCTGATCAAGGCCGATGTGACCGGTTCGATCGAAGCCATGGCCGACTCGCTGGCCAAGGCCGGTACCGACGATGTGAAGGTGAAGATTGTGCATCGTGCCATCGGCGGCATCACCGAGTCCGATATCATGCTGGCATCGGCTTCCAATGCCATCGTTATCGGCTTCAACGTGCGCCCCGAGGCGAAGGCCAAGAAGCTGGCTGAGGCCGAAGGCGTGGATGTGCGCTTCTACAAGGTGATCTACGATGCCATCGACGACATGAAGGCTGCCATGGCCGGCGTGCTTGCACCTGAGCAGCGCGAGAAGGTGATCGGCAGCGCCGAGGTGCGCGAGGTCTTCCAGGTGCCGAAGGCGGGCGCCGTGGCCGGTTGCTACATGACCGACGGCTTTGTGACCCGCGATGCATCGGCACGCGTGTTGCGCGACGGCGTGCTGATCAATGACGGCAAGCTGGCATCGCTGCGCCGTTTCAAGGACGACGTCAAAGAGGTCAAGTCGGGCTACGAGTGCGGTATCGGTATCGAGAAATTCAACGATATCAAGCCGGGCGATGTCTTCGAGTTCTATGTGATCGAGGAATTCGCGGCAACGCTCTGACATGGCGGACCCAAGACGAACCGGCAAGGGGCGGTTGTACGCTGATATTCACCGCCTGCTTGCCACGTTGATGCAGCGCGATATCGCCGATCCCAGACTCGCTGGCATCAGCATTACGCGCGTGGAAGCGGTCCATGGCGGCCAGCAGGTGCGGGTGATGGTGCATAAGCCGGGGGAGGATGAGTCGAAGATGTGCATTGATCGCCTGAACCATCTTGCCTCGCATTTTGCCCATGAGCTGCGCCGCGCAATGCCCAAGCGTCGTCTTCCGGGGCTGAAGTTCTGCTGGGATGATTCGATCGAGGGCGCGGCCAATGTGACCCGCCTGCTCAATAGCATGGAATTCGACCGATGAGCGATATGCGAGAGCTTGCCTCGGCTATTCGCGCATCGCGCGGCGTGCTGCTGACCACGCATTGCAATCCGGATGGTGACGGTATCGGCTCACAACTGGCCCTTTACCATGCGCTGAGCGCCGGCGGTTTCCCCGTATACATGCACAATCGCGACAGCGTGCCGCGCATCTATCGCTTCCTCGAAGGCAGCGAGCTTGCCGGTAGCGGCGATTTGTTCGATGCGGGCGAGGTGGACCTGATCATCAGCCTGGATGCCGGTTCGCGCGGCAGGCTCGGTTTTGGCGACGACTTTTTCAGCGGACGCAAACTTGCCGTGGTCGATCACCATGCCAGCAATACCCGTTTCGGCGATATCAACCTGATCGATGTTTCAGCCTGCTCGACGGGTGCGATGGTGTTCGAACTGATTCGCGAGATGGAACTGCCGGTATCCAGTGATGCAGCCTGCGCGCTGTATGTCACGCTGCTGACAGACACAGCCAGCTTTCGCAATGCCAGCGCTACCCCCGAGGTGTATGAGATGGCTGCCGAGTTGATCCGCCTGGGTGCCGAGCCCTGGCCGATTGCGCGCGCGGTGTATGAAGACCGCAGCCTGGCCTGTTTCAAGCTGCAGGTGCGTTGCATGCAGAGCCTGGAAATACGCCACGCCGGCAAAAGTGCATGGTTGCATGTGGATGAATCAATGTACCGCGAGACCGGCAGCGACGGCGAAGATACCGAGGGCCTGATCGACCTGGGTCGCGCACTTTCCGGTGTGCAGGTTGCGGTGTTCATGCGACCGGGCGATGATGCCAGCAGCTGGAAGGTGACCTTCAGGGGGAAATTCGATATCGATGTCGGTCAGCTGGCTGTATCCCTGGGCGGCGGCGGGCATCGCCACGCAGCAGGTTGCACCATGCAGGGCGATTTTGATTCGATTCGGGAAAAGGTGGACAGGGCGGTTGCAGAAGTCATTGGCTGATTCATTTGTTGAACAAGCCTGCGGGGTGGTGTTCCTCGACAAGCCGGCGGGATGGACATCCCGCAAGGCGGTGAACGAGGTGGCACGGCTGTATTCGGCGCCCGGCAGCAAGCTGATCAAGGCCGGTCACGCCGGCACGTTGGATCCGCTGGCCACCGGCATGCTGCCGATCATGGTCGGCGAGGCCACGCGCTACTCCGGGGTCGGCATCGATGCCGACAAGAGCTATCGCTTCACCTTCGATTTGAGCTACCAGACCGACACGCTGGATGCCGAAGGCAAGGAAATCGGGCGCTTCGATGTGGCCATTGAACAGGCCGCGATCGAGAAGGTGATCGAACGCTTTACCGGCGATATCGAGCAGCAGCCACCGTCTTATTCGGCCATCCACGTGGATGGCAAACGCGCTCACGAAATCATGCGCGAGGGCGGGGAGGTCGATCTGCCGACCCGTCCGGTGAAGATTCATTCCCTGAAGCTTGTTGCCTGGGAAGCGCCACTGCTGACCATGGAAGTGCACTGTTCCAAGGGTACCTATGTGCGTTCGCTGGCACGCGATATCGGCGCCGGGCTTGGCGCTGGCGGTTGCGTGACCGTGCTGCGCAGGCTTTCCACGGCCGGCTGGCCGGAGGTGGTGATGGTCACGTTCGAGCAGCTTAAGGCACAGCCCGAAGCCTGTCTGCTGCCGCTGCCGCAGTGGCTTCGCCATCTGCCGCGACTGAAATTGCAACCGACCGATGCCCTGCGTTATGCCCAGGGACAGCGCATCCAGCTCTCGCGCGGCGATGAAGGGGAATACGCGGTGTTCTGTGCAGCCGATCCGGCTACGCCGGATGCGGAGCCGCTGCTGCTCGGCACGGGCACCATCAAGCCCGGGGTGCAGCGCATGATCCTGCATCCGCTTAAGGTGCTGCCCTCGGCCCTGCCGCGTTTGTCTGCCCAACAGGACGAGTAAAGCATTTCGTGAATGCCGGCCCGGGATGCCCGGTTCCGGATGATGTGTTATTCAGCCTGGTTGCGTGTGCCCGGATCGTCAACGATGCGTACCTGCACATCGACCTCGAGCTGCTGCTCGACACCGCCGAAGAACACCCCCTTCAGGGGCTGTACATCGAAATAGTCCCGTCCATAGGCTGTGCGCACATACTGCCAGTCCACCAGCTTGTCGTTGGTCGGATCGATGCCCACCCAGCCGTGTCCCTCATGCCATGCCTGCAACCAGGCATGCGTGGCCGACGCACCGCGCAGGTGCTCGCCCATCTCGCCCTTGCCCGGCTCGAAGATATAGCCGCTGACATAGCGGGCCGGTACGCCTGCCTTGCGCAGCACGCCGATCATCGCATGCGCCATGTCCTGGCAGACACCGCCGCCATTATCGAACAACTCCTTCGGGCTGGAATGCACATGCGTGACATCCGGGTCGTAGCGAAAGTTACGATAGAAGTAGCGCGCCATCTCGTACAGCGAGGCGGCGAACTCGTCCTCATCCATATCCGTATTGACCGTGGCGCCGAGTGGCACGCTGTCGTATTCGGCGAGCCGTGGAACGCCCGGCGACCAGCTCAGAAACTCGATCCAGCGTTGCTCGTAGGGCCGGGGGTCGGGGTTGGACTCCGGGCCGCAACTGGTGGCATTGGTGGTTTGCACGAGCGCGCTCGCGTTGATCGCCAGGCTGTCGTGCGGTTCGAGTATGTTGAAGTGATGCACGAGGTTGCCGAAATGATCGGTATGCGTGGTCAGCGGCACTTCGGGGGTAACCGTGATGGCGTGCCGCAGCACCTTCTGCAGGCCGGTATCCACCGGCGACATGCGCAGTTCGTTATGCGACAGCGAAACCGGCGCGCTATAACGGAAGCGCGTGCTGTGCGCCACCTCCAGGGTCACATGTTCGCCGGCCCCTAGTGTCTGCATGTCTTACCTTCCTTGCCGGATTGTTGTTGTTGTGGAATTTGCATGGAAATCAGGTTGCGGTTGGCATCGGTCAGGGTGACCGTAACCGAGTTGAAGAATGACTGGTTGATCATTTCCTCGATATGGCTGCAGCGCTCCTGGACCGAATCCAGGTAGTCTTTCAGGGCGCTTGTCTGCATTTGCTCCAGTGCCGCGCCACCGCGCAGGTCGTCGAGAAAATATTCGGTTTCGCGAAGCAGCTGGTATTGCATCTTGTTGAGCGTGCCGATGCTTTTCAGGGCCTTGGCAACCAGCCTGATGCTGAAATGCACCGAGCGCGGAAAACGCGGATCCAGGTTCAGCAGCCGCAGCACCAGTTCCGGGTTGATGCGTGCCTTGTACTGCCGGCGATAGGCCTCGTAACCGGATACCGAACGCAGCAGGGCCTGCCATTGGTGATAATCCAGCGGTTTCCCGACTTCCTCGACGCTGGGCAGCAGCAGGTGGTACTTGATTTCCAGGATGCGCATGGTCATGCGGGCGCGCTCCAGACCCACGCCAAGGCGCAGGAAATTCCACGATTCGCCGTGGCTCATGGTGCTGTCTACCAGGCCATGGAAGGCGTTGCAGAACTGCCGGATATCGAGCAGGAAGGCGGCGTGATCGTCCATCCTGCCCGCAAGCTCGATATCCTGGTACATCCTGTTCAGCGACAGCCACATTTCCTCGCTGATGCGCTCGCGGATGCTGCGCGCCATCTCGCGGGCATGGGCGATGCACGCGCGGATGGCGTAGGGGTTGGCGGCATCGGCAATCAGGAAATCCATGACGTTCTGCTCGGTGACCTCACTGAAACGGGCATCGAAGGCCTTGCGCGACTGGGTGATGGCCAGCATCGGCGACCACACATCCAGCTCCGAGAAATAGCCCTGTTCAAGGCTCATGCGGCGGTTCACGTCGAGAATGCGGGCGATATTCTCGGCGCGCTCGATCTGTTGCCCGAGCCTGTAAACGTTACGTGCAATGCGGCTAAGCATACGGCGCCTCCGCCATCGGCGGGTACAGCACCCAGGTGTCCTTGCTGCCGCCGCCCTGCGATGAGTTGACCACCAGGCTGCCCTGACGCAGTGCCACACGGGTCAGGCCTCCAGGCAGTACCTTCACATCGCCGTTCACATCGCACACGGCGAAGGGACGCAGGTCCACATGGCGGGGAAAAAAGCCCTTGCGGCCATCCTGTTCGGTCCAGGTGGGGTGGGTGGAGAGCTGCTGGATGGGCTGGGCGATGTAGCCCCCGGGATTGGCGGTCAGCGCATCGCGGAAGTCGCTGATTTCCTGCTTGCTGGCATGGCTGCCGACCAGAATGCCGTAGCCGCCCGATGCATCGGTCGGCTTGACCACCAGCTCCGGCAGGTGCGCGAGCATGTAGGCCAGGTCCTCTGCGCGGCTGCCCAGGTAGGTGGGGATGATCGGCAGGATCGGCTCCTGGTCGAGATAGTAGCGAATGATGTCCGGGGTGTAGGCATACAGGGCCTTGTCGTCCGCCACGCCGTTGCCGGGCGCATTGGCCAGTGCCACGTTGCCGGCACGGTACGCATTCATCAGGCCAGGGACGCCGAGGGCCGAATCCGATCGGAAGACGAGCGGATCAAGGAATTCGGTGTCCACGCGCAGGTAGATCACGTCGACGCGCTGCAGGCCGCGCGTGGTCTTCATGTACACCACGTCACGGTCCACCAGCAGATCCTGCCCCTCGACCAGTTCCGCGCCCATCTGGTTGGCCAGGAAGGAATGCTCGAAGTAGGCGGAATTGAAGATACCCGGGGTGAGCACGGCGACGTTGGGGTTGTCCTGCGGGGACAGCGAGGCCAGTGAATCGAACAGCATCTGCGGATAATGATCCACCGGGCGAACCTTGTACTGGTTGAGCAGCCTGGGCAGCACGCGACCCATCACCCAGCGGTTCTCGACCACATAGGAAACCCCGGAGGGAACGCGCAGGTTGTCTTCCAGCACGTGGAAATCGCCCGAAGCATTGCGGATCAGGTCGATACCGCCGATGTGGACATGTTGGCCGCCCGGTGGATTCAGGTGGCTCATCTCGCGGCAATACAACGAGGACATCAGCACCTGGGCGCTGGGCACCACGCCGGCCTTGAGGATCTTCTGCTCGTGGTAGATGTCCTCGAGAAACAGGTTCAATGCCTGCATGCGTTGCACCACACCAGCCTCGACGACATCCCATTCGCCGGCGGTGATGATACGCGGCATCAGGTCGAAGGGGAAAATCTTCTCGGTGCCGCGGTCGTCGGAATAGACGGTGAAGGTCACGCCCTGGTTGAGCATGGAGAGGTCGGCGGAATGCTGCAGGCTTTCCACGCCCTGGATGCCGTTCACCTCGAAATGTTCGGCAGCCTTGCTGTACATGGCGCGCAGCTCATTGGTTGTCCCACCGTCCGTCGAAACCCAGGCCTCGTCGAACGGGGCGGCGCCGGCAGCGCTGAACAGGCTTCGGGATGCTTGCGTCATGCACCGAATATAGCGGGCAGGTCGGGCAACACAATCGGCAAACTTACAGCATTCGGCTGGCATGTATTGCGGGTTTGCCTGCCGTTGCGCTTCGGGCAGCATCGCCTGTCCGAATACACTCAGGCGGCCCATTCGCCGCATCAGACAGACAACAAGGAGAGATACATGGGATTGTTCAGCAAGGCGCCGCAGGCCGGCGACAAGGATGTGCCGGAGGGCAATCATATCCGCATCGAAACCGAGGAGGGCAATATCACCGTTGAGCTCTTCTCCGAGGACGCTCCGAACACCGTGGCCAACTTCAAGGCGCTGGCCGCCAAGGGCTTTTACGACGGCCTGACCTTTCATCGCGTTATTCCGGGATTCGTGGCGCAGGGCGGCTGCCCGCGTGGTGACGGTACCGGCGGACCGGGCTACAAGGTGAAAGCCGAATTCAACAAGCGCAAGCACGAGCGCGGCACGCTGGCCATGGCGCGCTCCTCTGACCCCAACTCGGCCGGCAGTCAGTTCTATATCTGCTATGACGCCCACCCGCACCTGGATCGCCAGTACACGGTGTTCGGCAAGGTGACCGAGGGGATGGACGTGGTGGACAATATCGTCGTCGGCACGGAGATCAGCAAGGTCAGCGTGCTGCCTTGAGCAGCCTTGCCGCATCGGCGATCCCGCAGGCCTTGCGGGATCGGCTGGGGCAGTTCAAGCGATGGCAGGCAATGCTTTCCCTGCTGGAGGCGCTGGAGGTCGATACCCCGGATATCAGCGATGCGCAGATCCACGCCGAATGGGATGCCTTCGGCGTCACGCTGACCACCTGCTGCGAATCGGCGGCGGAGCTCATGATTGAAGTGCTGGTCTGCATCGTGCGGCAGCGCCCGGAGATGATCGGCACGCTGCTGCCCGATGCCGTCGAGCCGCTGCTTTGCCTCGGGCTGGATGATCCGGCCTCGATCCTGCAATGGTATGCGGAGCATAAGCGTCTGGATGCATCCGCCCGGCGGTGGGTGCAGGAGACCATGCCCCTGCATCTCGCGCAGGTCGCGCTGGACTGAGCATTTATGAAAATGGATAATATGAATAAATACAGCCTATTGGAGCATCATGCTTGAGTGATTTATTGACGGAAAAACAGGCGGGCGGCCTGCGCTGCTTTGCCGTCGTGGTGCCCGGCCTTGAAGGCATGGCGGCTGCCGAGCTGGGGATGCTGGCCGTGCACGACATCGAGCCCATCGAGGGCGGTGTGGTTTTTTCCGCCAGCATGGATGCCCTGTGCCGCGTCAACCTGCGCAGCAGGACCGTCACCCGCGTACTGGTCCGTTTGTCGGGCTTCAAGGCGCTGTCCTTTCCCGAACTCTACAACAAGGCGAAGAAGATCGACTGGCCGCGCTATATCCCCGATGGCCGCGCGGTGCAGGTGAAAGCGAGCTGCCATCAATCGAGGCTGATGCATTCAGGGCGGGTGCAGCAGGCGGTGCTGGATGCGATAGCGGATAAACTGAAGCAGGCGGACGTATCGAAGTCCGATGGCGGACAGGCCCAGCTTGTCACCGTGCGCCTTGAGCACGATGCCTGCACGGTCAGCATCGACAGCTCGGGGGAACGACTGGACCGGCGCGGCTACCGCCTGCTCCCAGGCCATGCCCCGATCCGCGAAACCATGGCTGCCGGTGTCCTGCAATGGATGGATTGGAAGCCGGATGAGCCGCTGCTCGCCCCGATGTGCGGCTCCGGCACGTTTGCCATCGAGGCCGCGCTGTACGGGCAGGGCAGGGCGGTAAATATAGAACACGATTTTGCCCTGCTGCACTGGCCTGTGCTGAACCGGAAGCGCTGGCAGCGGGTACTGGACAAGGCTGCCGGCATGCATAAAGACACGCCCCTGGCTATTGAAGCCAGTGACAACGATGCGGCTGTGCTTGAGCAGGCCAAAGCCAATGCCGACAGGGCCGGGGTGCGCGATGCGATTGGCTTCGACGAAAAGGATGTGCGTGAGATCAGGCCGGCGGGGCAGGGCGGCCTGATGCTGATCAATCCGCCCTACGGCGAGCGTATCAGGGGCAATGCACAGACCCTGTACCGTGATCTCGGCAAGCTGTTCCGCGAACAGTTCCCCGGCTGGCGCATGGCCGTGATCGTGCCGGATCAGGCCTGTGAGAATGCGTTGAACATGCCGGTGAAGCGTCGCTTGAAGCTCAAGCACGGCGGCCTGTGGGTGCATGTGCTGCATTTTTGAGCGATCAGGCGTTGCTATCCCGCGATGTATAACGGAACTGTTTTGTTGACAAGCGACGAACATGGGCGTTCTATGACCTGTGTAGTTTTGGAAGGGGAGAGAGAATCGGATAATGGCGTGATCGCGTCTTTCCGGCTTGCCTGTTTCGTGGCAATAGCATAGCCAGTCTTCGCATTCCCTTCCGGGTCTGTTCATATCGGAACCGTTCGAGGAGGGAATATGAGTGTCATGACTGGAAGACTTCCATTTGTTCTGCTGTGTGTTGCCATTTATCCGTTCACCGCGTTTTCAGCGTCTGAGTGCGATACACGCATCGCCATCGATAATCCGGCGCGGCATCCGTTCAATACCGTTGCAACAATCCGTTTCGACAAAACCTGTACGCATAGCCTGAAGGCCTGGGGAACCGGCGCCTTGGTCGGGCCGCACCTGGTGCTGACCGCAGGGCACGTGGTTTACAACCGATCGGAGGGGCACAAGAACCAGACCTGCAACTACATCCAGCCCGCAGCGTATCGCGACGAGGCATCCGGCACGATCGTCTACCCCTACGGCGAACGAACGATCAGCGACACGAAATACAAGAAGGCAAACAACAAATGGGCAAATGCCTCCTATTCGCCGGCATCGGAGGTCGACTACGGAGGCATTCACCTGGTTTGCCCGTTTGAAGAGATTACCACCTATATGCCGATGGTGTTCGATTACGGGACGAGTTTCATCAACATGTCCGGCTACCCGATCGATGATCTGCCGCTTGCGGGCCGGGGAGGTGAGCAGTGGCGGGTTTCCGGAGGCGTGACGAGCACCACCGACCGCAAGATGGTCTACGATGCCCGTTCGACCGGCGGGGCCAGCGGCGCGCCGGTCTGGGAATTTCGTTCCGGCAGCCAGACTCGCCGCCTGATCGCTGTGAACCGTGGCCATAGCAATTCATGCAACGGGATTGCGGCGCGCCTGGTATGGCAAAATGAGGGGTTGATCAACAAGTGGCTGGATTGGCGCCCGAGTCTTTCCGAAACCATTGCCGAGGGGTGCCTGAGGCGCAGGGCTGTGAAAATGGACTTGTCGGAGCTGCTGGCCCGGTTCAACAAGGACAGGCGGATGAAGCTGTATTCGCCGCAGGAACTGCGCCTGGTGATGCCGCCACGCAACCTCAGGAAGCGCTCCAAGCCCGATTTCAGGGTGTACCAGGTGATCGAGAACCAGAAATACGTGTGGGATGAATTCCTCACTAATCCGAAGAATCCCAAGAGCACGCGCTACATCCGCCTGATGCAGCCACAACGGAAATGGCTGAGCCTCAAGGAGGGCCAGGCGCTGCTTTCGGCATCGGCAACGTGGTCGGATCAGAAGCCGAGCGGAAAGTATGAAAAGAGGGGCCCGGTCGGGGAACTGGTGCCGATTCCGATGCCCATGGAGCGGGAGCCGTCAGCCGCCGCCGTGAACAAGGATAACATCCGGGATACGGACCTCGACAGCGAACGTCGCCAGCCGATTAAGGGAATCAAGCCTCTGAAGCGGATGCAGTAGAGGCCGCATCTGGGGCAAGGGCTGGCATGGCAGCCTGTCGGCCCAACAAAAAAGGCGCCCGAAGGCGCCTTTTTTCGTGCTTGTAGCAGGGCTTACTTGTTTGCCGCCGAGTTGGCGCGCTTGCGCTCGTGCTCGAGCAGTTTGCGCTTGCGCAGGCGGATGGACTTCGGCGTCACCTCCACCAGTTCGTCATCGTCGATGAACTCGATGGCGCGCTCCAGGGTGAGCTGCAGCGGGGTGACCAGATCGATGGCTTCATCCTTACCGGAAGCGCGCGTGTTGGTCAGCTTCTTGGCCTTGGTGGCGTTGACCACCAGGTCGTTATCGCGCGAGTGGATGCCGATGATCATGCCTTCATAAAGCTTCTCGTTGGCGCCGATGAACAGCTTGCCGCGCTCCTGCAGGTTCCACAGCGCGAAGCCCACGGATTCGCCGCCGCCGTTGGAGATCAGCACGCCGTTCTTGCGGCCCGGCAGCTTGCCGATGTACGGGCCGTAGGCGTGGAACACATGGTGCAGCACGCCGGTGCCGCGCGTGTCGGTCAGGAACTCCGAGGTGTAGCCGATCAGGCCGCGCGTCGGGCACATGAACTCGATGCGCGTGGAACCATCGGTGTTGGTCTGCATATGGGTCATCTCGGCACCGCGTGTGCCCAGCTTCTCGATCACCGTGCCCTGGTAGTCGGACTCCACATCCACGGTGACATGCTCGTACGGCTCCTGCTTCTCGCCGTCGATCTCGCGCACGATCACGGACGGACGGGATACGGCCATCTCGAAGCCTTCGCGGCGCATGTTCTCCAGCAGGATGCCGATGTGCAGCTCGCCGCGGCCGGAGATCTCGTAGATGTCGGCAGCGTCGGTTTCCTTCACGCGCATGGCCACATTGGTTCTGATTTCCTTCATCAGGCGGTCGCGAATCTGGCGCGTGGTCATGAACTTGCCCTCGGTGCCGGCCAGCGGGGAGCTGTTCACATGCAGCTCCATGGTCAGCGTCGGCTCGTCCACGTGGATCACCGGCAGGGCGATCGGGTTGGCCTTGTCGGCGATGGTTTCGCCGATGTTGATGTGCTCGATGCCTGCCACGGCCACGATGTCGCCGGCCGAGGCGGAGTCCACCTCAATGCGCAGCAGGCCCTTGAAGCCGAGGATCTTGGTGATGCGGAAGTTTTCCTTCGAGGCGTCGGCATGCACCACGGTGATGTCCTGACCGGTCTTCAGCGTGCCGTTGGCAATGCGGCCGATCACGATGCGGCCGATGAAATCGTCCCAGTCCAGCGTGGTGGCCAGCATCTGCAGCGGGGCATTGGAATCGCCCTCGGGCGGTTGCACATGCTTGATGATGGTATCGAACAGGCAGGTCAGGTTGTCGGTTTCTTCGGCCAGGTCCATCTTGGCGTAGCCATTCTTGGCCGAGGCATACACCACCGGGAAGTCCAGCTGCTCGTCGGTGGCGCCCAGCGAGGCGAACAGGTCGAAGGTGGCATCCACCACGGCATCCGGATCGGAGCCGTCGCGGTCGATCTTGTTGACCACCACGATCGGCTTCAGGCCCAGGGCCAGTGCCTTGGAGGTAACGAACTTGGTCTGCGGCATCGGGCCTTCGCGGGCATCCACCAGCAGCAGCACGCCGTCCACCATGTTCAGGATGCGCTCCACCTCGCCGCCGAAGTCGGCATGTCCGGGGGTGTCCACGATGTTGATGCGCATATCGCCGTACACCAGCGCGGTGTTCTTGGCGAGGATGGTAATACCGCGCTCTTTTTCCAGATCGTTGGAGTCCATCATGCGGATTTCGGTTTCTTCGCGTGCATCGAAGGTGCCGGACTGCTTGAGCAGTTCGTCCACCAGCGTGGTCTTGCCGTGGTCCACGTGGGCGATGATGGCGATATTGCGCAGGTTCGTATTCATAATTATCCCGGTAAAGCTTTGCTAGCAAGCTTTCTATATAGATAGCCTCATGTGAGGCGCGGCGCATAGTAGCAGCTTGCCCGTCGAATAGAAGCGCTGCTTTGCTGCCCCGCCGGCTGACCAGCGGCGCTAAGATCGGCTTTCCCTTCTTCTTTGCCTGCCCAAAGAAGAAGCAAGAAAAGGCACCCACGGGTAGCCGTGAATTCCCGGCCTGGCGCCGCTACAAGTGGGACCTGCAGGCGGAAGTCCTGCGGTACTTTCCCCTAAGCCGGAGTTCAAAAGCCCTGGTGTGCTCTTCAAGTGAAAGCCCTGTAGGCTGCGGCGCATGAAATTCGGTTCGGGCATGAGATGAAACTCAAACTGGCAGGAGACTTCACGCCGCAGGGCGATCAGCCGCAGGCGATTGCCGACCTGGTGGCCGGCGTTGAGGCCGGGGACAGGCACCAGACGCTGCTGGGCGTGACCGGCTCGGGCAAAACCTATTCGATGGCCTGCGTGATCGAGCGGGTGCAGAAGCCGACGCTGATCATGGCCCCGAACAAGACGCTGGCGGCCCAGCTGTACGGCGAGTTCAAGGAATTCTTCCCGAACAACGCCGTCGAATACTTCGTGTCCTACTACGACTACTACCAGCCCGAGGCCTATGTGCCCCAATCGGACACCTATATCGAGAAGGATTCGGCCATTAACGAGCATATCGACCGCATGCGCCATTCCGCCACCCGCGCGCTGCTGGAGCGCGAGGATGTGATCATCGTGGCCTCGGTGTCCTGCATCTACGGCCTGGGTTCGCCCGAGGCTTATGCGAATATGCTTCAGTACTTCGAGGTGGGCCGCGAGCAGAACCAGCGCGCCGCCATCGACAAGCTTGTGGAGCTGCAATACCAGCGCAACGACACCGATTTCCATCGCGGCACGTTCCGCCTGAGGGGCGATGTGCTGGAGATCTTCCCGGCGCATGCCGAAGATTTCGCCATCCGGGTCGAATTCTTCGGCGACGAGGTGGATGCCGTTTCCCGTTTCGATCCGCTTACCGGCAAGCGCATCGAGGCGCTGCACAAGTACACGGTGTTTCCCAAGTCCCACTTCGTGACCCCGCGCGGCCAGCTGGTGCGCGCCATGGATGCGATCAGGGACGAACTGGCTGAGCGGCTGGCCTTCCTGCACGACAACAATAAGCTGGTCGAAGCGCAACGCCTGGAGCAGCGCACCCGCTTCGACCTGGAGATGATCCAGGAGATCGGCTACTGCACGGGCGTGGAGAACTATTCACGGCACCTGACGGGCAGAAACCCTGGCGAGGCTCCGCCGACGCTATTCGACTATCTGCCCAATAATGCGCTGGTGATGCTCGATGAATCGCATGTCACCGTACCGCAGATCGGCGCAATGTATAAAGGGGACAGGGCCAGAAAGCAGACGCTGGTGGATTTCGGCTTCCGCCTGCCCTCGGCGCTGGATAACCGGCCACTGCGCTTCGAGGAGTTCGAGGCCGTGGTGCCGCAGACCATCTATGTGTCCGCTACGCCGGGACCCTACGAGATGAAGTCCAGCGGCGGGGTGTTCGCCGAGCAGGTGATTCGCCCGACGGGCCTCGTGGACCCCGAGGTGGAGGTGCGCCCGGCGGTTTCACAGGTGGATGATTTCGTGTCCGAAGTCGGGGGCGTGATCGAGAAGGGCTGGCGCGTGCTGGCCACCTGCCTGACCAAGCGCATGGCCGAGGACCTGACGGAATACCTCGACAACCTCAATCTGCGGGCCAGGTACCTGCATTCGGATATCGACACCGTGGAGCGCATGGAAATTCTGCGCGACCTGCGCAAAGGGGAGTTCGACATCCTGGTGGGTATTAACCTGCTTCGCGAGGGTCTGGATCTGCCCGAGGTGGCGCTGGTAACCATCTTCGATGCGGACAAGGAAGGCTTCCTGCGCTCTCAAAGGTCATTGATCCAGACCATCGGCCGTGCCGCGCGCAACGTCGAGGGCAGGGTGATCCTGTACGCGGACAAGGAAACCGATTCGATGCGCCATGCGATGAACGAAACGGCCCGGCGCCGCGAAAAGCAGATGGCCTGGAATGCCGAGCATGGCATCACCCCGAAGACCGTGATCAAGGAAATCAGGGACATCCTCGGCTCTGTGTACGAACTGGATTACGGCCACATCCCCGAGGTCGCCGAACCGGAAGCCCCGGCCAAGCTCACCGGCAAGGCCAAAAAGGCCCGCGTCGAAGAGCTGCGCCGCCTGATGTTCGAAGCCGCCGCCGACCTCCGCTTCGAGGATGCCGCCAACTACCGCGACGAATTGAATAAGTTAACCGGCAAATGACCATTAGTTTTTTCGCAGGTAGATTGGATTCAGTTCATGGCAAATAATTGGAATATTCCAGACAGGCTTGAAAAAGAGGTCAGAGAGAGAGACAGAACCTGTGTCTATTGTGGTGATGAATTTACACCTGCAAATATCTCAAAGAAATCAACTGCTAGTTGGGAGCACATTGTTAACGACGCCAGTATCATCACGAGAGAAAACATTGCTCTCTGTTGTTGTGGGTGTAATGCCGGCAAGGGTCAAAAACAACTTTCTGAATGGCTACAATCAGATGACTGTAAAAGCAGAGGTATTACCCCGGATTCAGTAGCACCGGTCATCAAGCAGGCAATTGTAAATGGACACTAATAAATTGATGAGGGACGCGATGGGCTTGGCAAAGGTGACTTCCATTCAGGATGTGGGCGAAGGCACGCGCGTATGTCTGGACTTCGTGGATGTGCTGGAGGCCGATGAAGGCGTGCTGGTGGGGAATACCGGGCATGGCTATGTGTTCCTGCATGCCGAATTCCAGGGGAGCGAGACCTATCCGCCGCGACCTTTCCGCGTGAATGTGGGGGCGATCCATCACTATGTGCTTCTCGCGGAGGACAAGACCGGCTATCTGAGCGATCTGAAGCCCGGCATGAAGGTGCCTGTCTGGAAGAAGGACGGGACATGCCGGCTGGTGGCGATTGGCCGGGTGAAGGTGGAAAAGCGTCCTTTGGTCAGGGTATGCCTGGATTGCCAAGGCATAGAGATTTCCGCCACGGTGCAGAAATCGGACAGCGTTCGCTTTGCCGGCCCGGAGCACGCGGTGCAGATGGTGGATTTGCAGCCTGCCGATGAAGTGCTTGTGCATGCCGATGAGCCGGGCCGCCATATCGGCGAGCGTATCGAGGAATATATCCGGGAGATGTAGAAAAGAAGCCCCGCCGATTGGCGGGGCTTCGTCATGCAGGGCGCACCTGCAAACACACGGGATTTACTCCGGTGCCTGCTCCTGCTGTTGTTCTTGCTGCGGTTGTTCCTGCTCCAGCTGCTCCGCCTTGCAGTTCCAGCCCCAGACGCGTTGCTTTTCGATGAAGGCAGCGAGTTGCTCTTCGCAATACCCGGCCTGGTTTTCGGCGCTCCACAGGACAAGGGAACCGGCGCCCTTGTCGTAGGTCACCTGGCAAGGCACGGGCTGGCCTGCATTCATGTACACCAGGCTGATGACGCGCTGTTGATCGCCATGGGTGCAGGTGTACACCTCATCGGCAAGGGCTGCGGTAGAGCATGTCAGGGCTGCTACCACGGCAATCCATTGCGTTGTCTTGATCAGTTTCATGTTTAACCCCCGAAGTATGAAAAATCATACTGGAATACGGTACAGTGTTTGCCTGTCCGGCTTATAACCCAGTGCTGCCGCTCACTTTTTGAATTGCGGCAAGAGTCCACTAAATACGCTGCTCGATTGCTTCATCTCCGGGGCGTGGGGTATGGTCATCCCCTGGCAGGGGGTGTCGATGGTCATATTCAGGAACAAAACCAGGCTATTCAGGCTTCGACTGAAGAAGCTGCTTAAAAGCATTACCCCCGAAAAGGGCTGGGGCGATCTGGCCCTGCCTGAAGCTGAGAAGAAGGCGTTGCGACAGGTGATTGAACAGGCCAGGGACCGGAAGGGCGGGCTGGTCGTGCTGTTTGAGGGTGAAAGCGGAGCCGGAAAGAGCATGGCCGCCGAGGTGATGGCCGGCGAGTTGATGGGGCATCTCTACAGGGTCGATCTTTCTGTCGTTATTTCCAAATACATTGGCGAAACGGAGAAGAACCTGAAGCAGATCTTCAATGCTGCCGAGGGCGGCCATGCCGTCCTGATGTTCGACGAGGCGGATGCCCTGTTCGGCAAGCGTACCGAGGTGAAGGACAGTCATGATCGCCATGCCAATCTCGAGGCGAGCCATTTACTGCAGCGCATGGGGGCCTATCCCGGCCTTATTATCCTGAGCAGACATTCAACATCAAAGCTGGACCCTGAGGTTCGCAGGCTTCTACGCTTCAATGTGAGGTTCAGCTAGACCCTTATGCCCCTTCATTCAGGGCGAAGGCCCTGACCTGATCGAAGGGGAGGTGGTCGCCTTCGTCCTTGCCGTAGTAAGTGGTGCGGATGATGCCGCGTTCGTCCACCAGGAAATCGGCGGGCATGATGGTCATGTCGCCCCTGATGCGGGTCGGTAGATAGCCCTTGCCCATCGCCCTGAGCAGCGACGGCATGCGCGTGACCATGCCTTTGAGCACGCCGAGCATGGAGCGCTCGATGGCGTACTCCCGGTAGTAATAAGCATCTTCATCGGCCAGCACAGGGAACAGGGCGTGATGACCGCTCGCATAGTACTGCAGGTTATCCAACGGAGAGTGGAAGATGGCGACGATACTGAAGTCGTCCCCCAGCTGGCTGTAGTGACTGACCAGATCGTGCATGCGCAGATTGCAGAACGGACAGGCAGCGAAGCGGAAGAAGGACAGCATGTAGCGCCGGCCATGCATGCTATCGAGGCTAAACCTGGAGCCATCGATGGCCGGCAGCGTGATCGGGCTGACCTTGTCGCCGGGGATGCGCCTGCCCGAATACGCTCCGGATTCAGTTGTCGTCTGCATGCATGGTCTCCTCGCGCTCATAGAGCCGGTAATCGTTTTGCTCCGCCTTGTCCTGCGCGATGCGAAGCAGTTTTCCCGCTTTGCCTTGCAGGCCATCGCCCAGCAGGTCGCGATAAACGCCCTTGTAGAAATTGTCCGGGATGACATCCACGCTGAAACGCACGCTATGGGCCAGAACGGGGATGTCGGGCAATGCGTAGGTTCTTTCCTCGCCGGGCAGCAGGCGGGTGTCGCTGAGTTCTTTCCAGCCATCGTCATAGGCCACGCGGCGACCGATATCCCAATGGGCCTGCCTGATGATCTCTCCCTGTGCATCCAGGGCCTCGATGCTCACCACCACCTTCGGAGTGACATAGGTGGGGAAGGCATGCCCGATACGGCTTGAGGCGATACTAAGGCTGGCGCCCCCCTGATGGATGCCGGACTCTATATCCAGCCCTTCGCGGACCGTGGCGGGGTCGTGAATGCCCTTGAAGGCATGTTTTCGATCCGGCATGTGGCAGGTCTGACATTGGATGCCTTCAGCCGGGAAGCGGCTCAGCTTCCATTCTTCGATCGTATTCTCCAGCGGCTTGCCGTTGATGGCATAGTCGGCGGGAAACTGGTGGCAGGAGGCACAAAACTGCGATTGCCCGAAGGTCTTGATGCCGGTGAAGCCGCCGTGCGCCGGGCCATCCACCTTGCCTGTACGGCCCGTATCCCGCTGCGGCGGGCCGAAGCGTTGCCAGCCGCGTACATGGCAGGCCGCACAGGTCACGCCGGCATGCCTGAGAGGCAGGGCGGTTTCCTGCAGATCACCTTCGCCATCAAAGTCCTGCGGCAGCTTGAGCTTCAGGGTCAGCGAAGATTTTACCTCTTTCATGTTCTTATACTTCTGCTCGGCCAGCGGGGCGTGACAGTTCAGGCAATCGTTGCTGTCGCTTAAGTCCTGGTGCGGGAATTGCCCGATAAGGCCGGGTGAGAAGGCGGAAGCGTGCAGGCTGTCCTTCCAGGCATCGAACTGCTCACGGTGGCATTGCGCGCAGGCCTCGGGGGCCAGATTGGCCTCCATGGCCGACCAGTCATGCGGCGCAGCACCGATAGCGGCCGCAGGATGCTCCCAGTAGTCGTCCGGCAGGCTGTCATGCATGGCTGCGGCCATCAGTATGATGCCGGCAAGTCCGGTGGAGAGAGCGGTAAGCAGCTTCCTGGTCATGGCGGTTCAGTTCTCCGGGTCAATGTCGATGGATACAGGCCCTTGGGCGGCACATGCGGGGGAGGGGAGCTACATGTGCCGCCCGTTCGGGGCTTACTCAGCGAACGCCTAGCGGTGCTCGCGCATATATTGCATGCGGTAGGCCCGGTAGTATGCGGCCATCGCGGTCAGTTCCCTGGAGTCTGCCGCGAACGGCTTGCCCTGCATCGGGTTGAGCATGCAGTAGTTGATCATCTGATCGAGTGTCACCACATCGCCGACCATCTTGACGAAGTGCGGGAAGTTCTGGTTCTTGTCCAGATGCAGCCGGTCATGATTCGCATGGCAGCCAAGACAGGCCACGCCGGAGGTGCCCAGCGTGTCGTCGGCCCACATCCTGCGGCCCACATCCACGGCCTGCTGGAAGTTATCGAACGCATGACCGCGCAGCATGACGCGCCCGTTGGCATCAACCATGCGACCATCTTCATGAGCCTCGCTCCCGGTCTTCTTCATCGAGCACGGGTTGGCGGGTTTCTTCATGCTGCAGGGGTTGCATGGATTCGCATGCTTCTGCATGGAGCATGGATTGCAGGGGTTGGCCGCAGAGGCCGTCACAGGTGCCGCGATCGACAGGGCCAGCAGGGCGAGGGAGGAGAAAAGAATATGTTTCATGACTTCACCTCCTTACATGCTGCACGGATTGTGCTTCATCTTGTCCATCTTGCTCGTATCACACGGGTTGTGCTTCTTCTTCTCCATGGACTTCGTGTCGCACGGGTTGTGCTTGTCCATCTTCTTCATGTCGCAGGGATTGTGCTTCATCGAGCACGGATTACAGGGGTTACAGGGATTATGGTGGCTGCCGGCCACGGCGGTGCCGGAAAAGCCGAGCAGGGCCATCAGCGCGATAGCGGGGATAATGTGTTTCATGGAATGCCTCCGAAAGGTTTGGTTTGAACACGCGTCTCTGGCGCGTTCACAGGGTTGGTCGCCGCTATCGCGCGTCCCTTACAGCCACCTTCCGAAGTCGGTTCCGTGGAATCGAGCCGGGGCGCTTACATCGCTTCCTTGATTCCTTTTCGGATCAGCCACCCGTTGGCCGGATAGCTTGTTGCAAACCCGGCAAGCATGGCGATTTGCATCATGAACCAGAAGACCGGGTCGCTCTTGTCGAGTTCCTGATCGAATATCAGGAAGGTGACAATCGCCATCCATCCATACATGCCGGCCTGCCAGGCGACCAGGGACAGGGTGTCCGCCTTGAGCGCGGCCTTGAGCCCCTCTGCAGGCGAAAGCTGCTTCATCGGGGTGATCGAAAAGTATTGAAAGGCGATGCCGAACAGGAAGGCGAAAGCGAAATCCACGACCCAGGCCGCGAAGATCTGATGGCCGAACAGGGTAAGCGGGATATAGGTGAGAATCACACCTTCGGCCACGAGGTCGCCAAGGGTGCAGCCGCTGCCGCAATGGGTCGTTGCCAGCCCGATGGATTGCCAGTGCGGCCTGCTTGGCGCCGAGTGTTTTCTGGAATCGTGGCTATGCGCTTG
>Ga0102953_1000100_pt1 | contig 56243 bp, 52 predicted proteins | sample SalPon2A_C_D2_MG_FD_78509 | JGI IMG/M metagenome (GOLD analysis project Ga0102953, IMG submission 78509) | Soil microbial communities from South San Francisco under conditions of wetland restoration - Salt Pond MetaG R2A_C_D2_MG | ecosystem: Environmental > Terrestrial > Soil > Wetlands | place...
AGGGTGGGGTGCAGCTGGATCGGATCGACGAAGTCATACTCGATGGCGTAGCCCGGGCGCATGATCTCCACCGCCTCCAGTCCCGGGATGGTGCGCAGGAAGGCCAGCTGGACGTCCGGCGGCAGGGAGGTCGACACGCCATTGGGGTAGACCTCGGCACTCTCCAGCCCTTCCGGCTCGAGGAAAATCTGATGCTGTTCCTTTTCTGGAAAGCGCACCACCTTGTCCTCGATCGAGGGGCAGTATCGGGGTCCGACCCCCTCGATCACCCCGCTGTAGAGCGGAGAGCGGTCCAGACCGCGGCGGATGATTTCGTGGGTGGCGGAATTGGTAAAGGTGATGTGGCAGGGGCGCTGGGGACGCTCTATCTTGTCGGTATCGACCGAGAAAGGCCGCACCGGCTGATCGCCGTACTGGGGCTCGAGAGCGGAAAAATCGATGGATCGGGCATCGAGACGGGCCGGCGTTCCGGTCTTCAGACGTCCGACGCGAAAACCGCATTCCCGCAGATGATCGGAGAGCCCCTCCGATGGCGGCTCTCCGGCCCGGCCACCGGGATAGTTGTTGAGCCCGACGTGAATCAGGCCGCGCATGAAGGTTCCCGTGGTCAGGACGACGGTCTCGCCCGAAAAGACGAGCCCCTCGCGCGTCAACACCCCGCTGACCCGACCGTTTTCAACCACCAGGCGGGCCACCGCCCCCTGCTTGAGGTCGAGCGACGGCTGCGCCTCGACCACCTGCTTCATCCGTAGAGCATAGCGCTGGCGGTCGGCCTGCGCCCGCGAGGCCCGCACCGCCGGTCCCTTCTTGGTATTCAGGGTGCGAAACTGAATCCCGGTGGCATCGATGTTGCGGGCCATTTCCCCGCCGAGAGCATCGATCTCCTTGACCAGGTGTCCCTTGGCCAGGCCACCGATCGCCGGATTGCAGGACATCTGGGCCACCGCATCGAGACTCAGGTTGAGAAGCAGCGTCCGGCGGCCCATCCGGGCCGCCGCCAGGGCGGCCTCACATCCGGCGTGGCCGGCACCGACCACGATGACCTGATATCTTTTTCCATAGGTCGACATACTTCACACCTCGAGGCCCGAAGCCCCGCCACGCAAGGTTCACAAAAATGTTTCACGTGAAACATTTTCTATTTACCGATACAGAAGCGAGTAAAAATCCTCTCAAGAATATCGTCGGGAGTCGTCTCGCCGGTAATCTCTCCGAGAGCCTGCAGCGCCTCCTTCAGGTCGAGAGCCATGAACTCGAGTGAATATTCTTGAGTCTGCGCCTCGATAAAGCGCTGCAGCGCCTCGCGCGCCCGCAACAGGGCCTGTCGATGGCGGCGGTCGGAGAGCAGGATACTTTCCCGGCTATCCCCGTCGCTGCCGACAAAGATCGAGACGATCCGCTCCTTCAGCGCCTCGATTCCCGCGCCGGTATGGGCGGAGACCCGCACCTGGGGGAGTTCACCAAAGGGGGCGGGGAGGGGGATCGTTTCAAGATCGCATTTGTTAACCACCAGGAGAACGGCAGTATCCCGGGCCGACTCCAGGGCAAGGAGATCGTCTTCGTCGGGAGGCCGTCCCCCGTCAACCACCAGCAGGACCAGGTCGGCGGTGGAAGCCTTGTGCCGCGCCCGGCGAACCCCTTCGGCCTCAACCGGGTCTTCGGTGTGCCGAACCCCGGCGGCATCGACCAGGCGCAGGGGAAGTCCGCCGAGACACAGACCTTCCTCGATCGTATCCCGGGTGGTCCCGGCCACCGGGGTGACGATGGCCCGGGCCTCGCCGATCAGGGTGTTCATCAGGGAACTTTTCCCGACATTGGGCCGGCCCAGAATAAGGACCGATATCCCTTCGCGCATAACCCGTCCGGAATCGAAGGTTGCAAGCAGGCCGTCGATCTGATCGATGACCTGCTTGCAGATATGGGCGAAAAGAGCCTGGTCGGATTCTGGAATATCCTCCTCCGGAAAGTCGATCTGGGCCTCGATACGGGCCAGCAGATCGGCAATGTCTTCCCTGTATCCACCGATCAAGGTGGAAAGGCGGCCCTCAAGCTGACCAAGGGCGATATGGCGAGCCGCGTCGGAGCGGGAGCGGATGACGTCGATGACCGCCTCGGCCTGTGTCAGGTCGAGGCGTCCGTTCATAAATGCCCGCAGGGTGAATTCACCGGGCCGGGCGAGCCGAAGACCGTCATCGATCAATTCGTCGAGAATGCGCCGGGTGACGAGGGTACCACCGTGGCAGTGAATTTCGACCACGTCTTCCCGAGTGTAGGAATTGGGACGGCGCATGATGACCGCCATGACTTCATCGATAATCTTACCGTCGGAGGATCGGAATCTCCCGTAGTAAAGGCGGTGGCTTTTCAGGGAGGAAACGGGTCGATGGGGATGAAAGAATTTTTCCAGACAGGCCTCTCCGGCCGGCCCGGAAACGCGCACAATGCCGATCCCCCCTTCACCCGCTGGAGTGGCGGGAGCGACGATGGTATCGGATATTTCCACGGTTAGGACTTCCTCGGCGAAAGGACCATTTTCCTTTCTACTCCCTGGCCGACCGAACGGCACTCAATTCCGTATTCTTCCTTGAGAGCGAGATGAAACAGCCGCCGGTCTTCGGGGGGCAGGGGATCGACGGTGGCCTTGCGCCCGGTGCGCCTGACCTGGCTGCTCAGGCGCCGGGCGAGACGCCGCAGGGACGATTCCTTGCGCCGACGGTAGCCATCGATGTCAATGACTATGGGGGTGCGGTCCTGCATCTGCCGATCAGCGAGGGAGGTCACCAGGGATTGCAAGGCATCGAGGGTGACTCCGCGCCGGCCGATGATCAGACTCGACTCCTCGCTCTCAATCGCCAGTTCTATTCGTTCGCTCCCGGCCAGGGCTTCGACATGGGCCTCGAATCCGGCGAGTTGAAGGAGCTTTTGCGCAAGACTGCGGGCAATGAAGGCCCGATCGGTAAGACGAAGGCGGACCTTGGCAGGACGGCGACCTAAGAGGCCGAGGAAGCTTCGCTTGGGCAACTGGAGGATTTCGATGTCGACCTCGGCACGAGTGCATCCGAACCGCTCGATTCCCTTTTCCACCGCCGCGTCGAGGGTCGCTCCCTCACTTTCTATCTGGAGAGTATGGCCAAACATAACGTCGAAACGAGACTCAGCTTTTGCGTTTGATCATGACCTGTTGAACGATGGTTAAAAGATTGTTGACCAACCAATAGATAACCAGGCCGGAGGGAAAATTAAGAAAAAGGAAAGTGAAGACGACCGGCATGAGCATGAACATCTTGGCCTGGGTCGGATCCATGCTGCTGGGGGTGAGTCTCTGCTGGGCCAGCATCGTCGCCCCCATGATGATGGGGGTGATATAATAGGGATCCTTGGCCGACAGGTCGGTGAGCCAGAAGGCGAAGGGGGCATGGCGAAGGGCGATATCCCCGAGGAGTACCCGGTAGAGGGCGAAGAATACCGGAATCTGGATTACCATGGGAAGGCAGCCACCGAGCGGGTTGACCCGGTATTTTTTGTACATCTCCATGATCTCCCGGTTCATCCTCTCCCGGTCATTCTTGAAGCGCTCCCGGACCTTTTGCATCTCCGGCTGCAGTTTCTGCATCGCCCTCATGGAGGTATAGCTCTTCTGGGTCAGGGGCCAGAAGAGCGCTTTGATGATGACGGTCAGAAGGATGATCGCCACCCCGTAATTGCCGACGTAGGTATAGAAGAAGTTCAAAACGTGGCGCAGGGGCAGCGCGATGACGCTGAACATGCCGAAGTCGATGGCACGGTCGAGCTGATGGTCGACCTGCTCCAGGATGTCGAGGTCCCGGGGGCCGAAATAGAGAAGGAAGTCGTTCTGCAGACTCTCGCGCGGGCCGAGGACGGCCGGCGGCGATTCAACCGTATTGACGACCGCTCCATCCGATTTCTCGATACCGACGTTTTGGCCAGAATCGGCGAGAGGAACAAGAGCGGAGATGAAGTATTTATTCTCGAAGGAAGTCCACACAGCGTCGGAGTAGGACAGGGGACCCTCACTGAGTTCCTTGACCTTTTCGGTTTGAACCTTGTCCCCGACCAGGGTCGCCGGACCGACGAAGTTGTACCGGCCTCCGGCCATTTCTTTATCCCAGGGATGAACGAGACTGAGCTGGAGAGTTCCCCGGCGGGTGGTATCGGAAATATTTTCCAGCCGGATATCCAGGTCGAAATCGTAGCGGTTTCCGCGGAAGGTGTAGACCTTGGCGACACGCAGCCCGTCGGCGGTAGTGGCGGTAAAGACGATTTCGGCGCTCTGGTCTCCGGTGAGGTCGAGCTTGTCGCTCTCCTGGGAGATGGAATAGAGAAGGTCGGAGGGCAGGGCGAGACCGTCGGACCCCTCGGTGCGCAGGGTAGCGAGGCGGTCGTCGTCGACGTCGATCAGGGCCACCGGCGGCGAGTCCTTCCCGGCTTCGACGTGGTATTCCTTCAGCTTGAGGGATTTAAGACGGGCGCCAGAATTGGTGAAAACGGCCACATAGGTGTCAGTCTCGACGGTCAACTCCCGCAGGTCCGCGATGATCGTCTCGGAGACGGTTACGGGTATGGGCGCAGCCTCGGCGGGCGCCGCTTCAACGGCCGGTTTTTGTACCACCTTCTCGGACACGGCTTTCCGCGCCGCGGGCGCTTCGACAGCGGTGCCGTCTCCGGTCTTCTGGGAAGGCGGAAAAAGTACGGTGAAGCCGACCCAGACCGCAAGCATGAGAACGATGGCAATGACGGTATTCTTATTTTCCATGGAGAACTCCGGGGAGGAATGAAAAGGACCCATCAGGGAACGGGGTCATACCCTCCGGGATGTAAAGGGTGACAGCGCAAGAGCCGTCTCGCTCCCAACCAAAGGCCCTTTCCAATGCCATGTTTTTCGACAGCCAGATGGGTGTAGGCGGAACAGGAGGGATAAAAACGGCAGGAAGGAGCCGTAAACGGTGAGATGAGGCGTTGGTATAGTACGATCAGGACAAGAATCAGTTTCTTGAGCATGACGTTCCCGGCACCGTTCCGGCGGTCAGAAGGACATTCAATTCTTTCCGCACCTCGGCGTAATTCAACCCGGAGGCACCTCTTTTGGCGATTATGGATATATCGGAAGCGACGGGCAATGAGTGAAAATGAACTCGGAAGAATTCCCGCAGAAGCCGCTTTACCCTGTTTCTTTGTACCGCGCCGCCGATCTTGCGGCTTACGGTCAGCCCGAGCCGAGTATCGCCGTTTCCCTTTTTCATCACCAGGATCAGAAAATGGGGGGTGTGGCGTTTCCACCCCCCACTGTTTCGGACTTTTCTGAAATCATCGGAGCGATGAAATCGGCGGCTGCCAGGAAACGAATGATCTTTCCCGACTTTTATCCCCAATCTATTTGGCCGGAATAGTGACTACCAGATTCTTTCTGCCCCGGGCCCGCCGCCTCTTGATCGCAGCCTGCCCTCCCTTGCTCTGCATCCGCTTGCGGAAACCATGGGTCCTCTTGCGACGAATTCTGCTCGGTTGATACGTGCGTTTCATGTCGGTAAAACTCCCTATCTTTATTGGCGTGTCTCTTTTTTCAGCAAAGGGCACTATTAACCATATTTGCAGTCAGTTGTCAAGCGCGAAATAAAAAAAGCCCTTCGCCGGAGCGGCCGGGAGAGCCCCTTTGCGGCCAAAATTTTCTTGCAAATAAACGGGAGCTCTGATAGCTTGATTTACTCCGGCTACCTTCCTCCCTCCCTGCGGATTAAAAGGGTTCACGCTTAAAAAATATCATTATCCACAGATGTTGACAATCCTGTGGATATTTTGTTTTTATCACCCCGACAGTCGTTGAAAAAATGCGCTGCCATCCCCGGCCTGTTAATTTTCATGAATAAACTCTGGCAAGAAACCATAAAGCATCTGGAACAGACGCTGAACCCCCAACATTTTTCCACCTGGATAAAACCGATTACTTTCGTCGGTATCGACAAAGATGTCGTCCGTCTCCAGGTTCCCAATCGTTTCGTTCTCGACTGGATAAGGGATCACTACAGCAAACTCATCGAAGAAACCATGTCGCAGATCGGGGCGGTCGCCTATCAGGTTCATATCGACATTGCCGCCTCCGTCTCGAACATTGCCTCCGGGATTTCCTCGGAGAAAAAATCCGCCCCTTCCCAGAAAAAAGTGGAGCCGCCGGAAGTTCATGGCGCAAAAAAATGGAAGGTTGCGTGCAATCTCAACAGCAAATACACCTTCGAGGAATTCGTCGCCGGCTCCTCGAACCAGTTTGCCGCCGCGGCCGCCACGGCAGTAGCCAACAATCCCGCCACCACCTACAACCCTCTTTTCATATACGGTGGGGTGGGCCTGGGCAAAACCCACCTTATCAATGCCATCGGCAACGCCATACTCAGCAACAACCCCGAGATGCGGGTCTGCTACTATACCTCAGAAAAATTCATGAACGAACTCATCAATTCCCTGCGGTATGCAAAAATGGATGAGTTCCGCAATAAATTCCGTTCGATGGATGTCCTGCTCATTGACGATGTCCAGTTCATCGCCGGCAAGGAACGCACCCAGGAGGAGTTTTTCCATACTTTCAACACCCTCTACGAATCTCACAAGCAGATCGTTGTCACCTCGGATAAATTTCCCAAGGAAATTCCGGGTCTCGAGGAAAGACTCCGTTCGCGTTTCGAATGGGGGTTGATTGCCGACATTCAGCCCCCCGACGTCGAAACAAAACAGGCCATCCTCAAGATGAAGGCCGAACAGAATGCCATCCACCTGCCGGAGGATGTAACATTCTTCCTGGCCAATTCGATCAGCAGCAACGTCCGGGAACTGGAAGGTTTCCTCATCCGTATCGGCGCCTACGCCAGCCTCACGGCGACTCCGGTCTGTCTGGAGATGGCACGCGAAGTACTCAAGGACATTCTGGTTGAAAAAAACCGTGAAATATCGGTGGAATCGATTCAAAAAACGGTCGCGGCCCACTACGGCATCCGGGTGTCCGACCTTAAATCGTCGAAAAGGCTGAAGGCTCTGGTTCTGCCGCGGCAGATCGCCATGTATCTCTCACGCAGCCTGACCTCCTGCTCCTATCCGGAACTGGGGGAAAAATTCGGCGGCAAGGATCATTCGACGATCATTCATGCCATTAAAAAAATAGATAAAAAGATGGAGGACGATTTTCAACTCCGCTCCGCCATCAACACGATCAAAAACGCCATCGTACATTAATCATTCGACCTGTGGAAAGGGCGGGGTATATCTCTGGGGAAAAAAGGCCTTCCCGAAGCTATCAACAAAAAGGGCCTTTTCTCCCACCGATTGACCACAGCCCTTTTCACAGGTTAACTCTTTGAAAACAAGGCAAAAATTACGTTCATTCACAAGTACACATCCATCTACTATTACTACTGTTTTTAAAAGAAATAAAAACCAATAACAGATGACTGTGTACCGCAGGAGGGCCCCATGCGATTTACCATCGAAAAGGAAATTTTTCTCAAGGGACTGGCCCGCATCCAAGGCATTGTCGAGAAACGAACCACCATCCCCATTCTCTCCAACGTACTGATCGAGGCGAACGAGGGGGAGGTCCATCTCACGGCTACCGATCTTGAGGTCGGAATGAAAGCCTCCTATCCGGCAGCGGTGGAAAAACCGGGCAGAGTGACGGTATCGGCAAAAAAAATCCACGAAATAATCAAGGAACTTCCGGAAAGGGAAATTTCCTTTACGGCCAAGGAAAACTGCTGGATAGAGATCCGCTGCGGCAAAGCTCTTTTCAACATCGTTGGCCTCTCCCCCGACGAGTTTCCTTATTTTCCGCAGCCCGACCAGAATAATTTTATTTCCATCGAAAGCGGCCTCATCAGGGAGATGATCGACAAAACTTCCTTTTCGGTCTCCACCGACGAGAGTAAATACAATCTAAACGGAATATATTTTCGCACCCTGGAGGAGGAGGGAAAAAACCTCCTGCGCCTGGTCGCCACCGACGGTCATCGTCTATCGCTCATTCAGAAGGAAATGGAAGGTGCCGATGTCGGAGAACTGACCAGAGGGGTCATTTTTCCCCGAAAGGGGATTTTGGAGTTGAAAAAAATAGCCGAAGAGGGTGAGAATAACCTTCAACTTGGTTTCATGGACAACAATGCGGTGATCAAAAAGGACCAAATGGTCGTGGTCATGCGCCTGGTCGATGGTGAATTTCCCGACTACAGCCGAGTCATTCCCGAATACAACGAATACACCGCCACCATTCCCCGCGATTCTTTCCTTCACGCTTTGCGTCGGATGGCGATTCTGTCGAGCGAAAAATCAAGGGGGGTCAAGCTCTCTCTCAAGGGGGAGCTGCTGGAGATATCCTCCTCCAATCCGGAACTGGGCGATGCCCGTGAAGATATGGAGATCACCTATCAGGGTCCGGAAATCGAGATAGGCTTCAATGCCCGATATCTCATTGACATTTTGCAGCATCAGGATGATGAAAATATCCGCTTGCTGGTGAAGGACAACTTATCACCCGGCCTGGTCAAACCGGGTGAAGGGCAGGATTATCTGGCCGTCGTCATGCCGATGCGCCTGTAGGGCCCCGGAGGATCAACAAAAAAGCCTTTTCAAAAAGGCTTTTTTTCTGCAAGGGGCCGTTTAGATAATGCATATCCAGTATCTGGCGATGAAAAACTTCCGCAATATCCGCCAGGTCGAGATGACCCCGGACAAGGGGTTCAACATTCTCTGGGGCGATAATGCCCAGGGCAAGACCAATATTCTCGAAGCGATCTACCTGCTCGGTAACCTCAAGAGTTTCCGCGGGGCCCGCAACGAAGATTTGATACGGCATGATTGCCTCAGCTCGAGTATCGCCGGGGATATTTTTTTCCGCGAGGTCCGCCGGCAGATCGAACTCGAAATCGACCACCAGGGAAAAAGAGGCCGGGTCGACGGCAAGGAGGCCAGGACGGCCGGAAACTTTCTCGGTCATCTCTGTCCGGTCCTCTTCTCTCCGGAAGAGGTCGGCCTGGTCAAGGGCCCGCCGGCCGGAAGAAGGGCCCTCGTCGACCGGGCCGTCTTTCAGACTGAACCGGGCTACCTGGCCCAGGCCCAGGAATACCGGCGTTGCCTGAAACAGCGCAACCGCCTGCTGAAGGACAAGAAGAAGGTTGCCGAGATCGAGCCCTGGACCGAGGGGGTGATCAGAGCGGGAGCCCGGATCCGTCGCGCCCGCTCCCTTTATCTGAAACGCCTGCAACCCCTGCTCGGCGAAGCCTACGGCAATCTTTCGGGCGGCCGGGAGGAGGCTGGAACGGTCTGTCCCTCCCCAGGTCTTTCCCTGTCGGAGATAGAGGAGGATCTGCGCCGGGAGACTGCAAGGTCGTTCGAGCGGGAGTACGGTCTTGGCCAGACACTGGTCGGATCCCACCGGGACGATATCCGGTTCATGGTCAACGGCCGTTCCTTGCGCCTTTACGGCTCCCAGGGCCAGCAGCGCTCCTTTATTCTGGCCTTCAAGGCGGCCCAGATAATGGATCTGGAGCAGATCATCGGTGAATCGCCGGTTCTGCTCCTGGACGACATGACAAGCGAACTCGACCGCCGGCGGCAGAGCTTTTTTTTCCATTTTCTGCGCCGCAGGCGGGGACAGGTTTTCATCACCACTACCGATATCCGGACGCTGGTCGACGGGGGATTCGGCGATGCCCGTTTTTTCCGGGTTGCCGACGGCGACCTGGAGGAGAAGCGGGAAAAAAGAGGATAAACATGAACCAGGAAATCAACGCGAAGTACGATGCCGTAAATATCAAGGTACTGGAAGGCCTTGCCGCGGTGCGCAAGCGGCCGGCGATGTATATCGGTTCCACCGGTCCCATGGGTCTGCACCACCTGGTTTACGAGGTGGTCGACAACTCGATCGACGAGGCCCTGGCCGGATATTGCGACGAAGTTTCCATCACCATCCATCTGGACGGCTCGGTGACCGTCGAGGACAACGGCCGCGGCATTCCCGTCGACATGCATCCGACCCAGAAAAAACCGGCGGCGGAGGTCGTCATGACGGTCCTGCACGCCGGCGGCAAGTTCGACAGCGATTCCTACAAGGTTTCCGGCGGGCTGCACGGGGTCGGCGTCTCGGTGGTCAACGCCCTTTCCTCACGGCTCGATCTGGAGATCCGCCGCAACAGCAACATCTATCGCCAGAGCTACGAAAGGGGGGTTCCTACCGGGGAGTTGACCGAGGACGGCGCCACCAAAAAGCGCGGAACCCGCATCACCTTCTGGCCGGATGGAGAAATTTTCGAAACTACCGTCTTTTCCTTCGAAACCCTCTCCCAGCGCCTGCGCGAACTGGCCTTCCTCAACGCCGGGGTGCACATCCACATCCTCGACGAACGCTCGGAGAAAAGCCACGACTTCCATTACGAGGGGGGAATAACCTCGTTCGTGGAATATCTCAACCGGGCCAAGAACCCGGTCCACCCCAAACCGATTTACTTCAACGGCGTTCGGGAAGGGGTCGACATCGAAGTGGCCATCCAATACAACGACGGCTACGACGAGAAGATTTTCTCCTTCGCCAACAACATCAACACCCACGAGGGCGGCACCCACCTGGTCGGATTCAAGGCGGCCCTGACGCGGACCATGAACAGCTACGCGACGGCTAACAACTTGCTGAAAAATATCAAGTCCTCCATCTCCGGGGAAGATCTGCGCGAAGGAATGGCGGCGGTCATTTCGGTGAAGATCTCGGAGCCCCAGTTCGAGGGACAGACCAAGACCAAACTCGGCAACTCCGAGGTCAAGGGGTTCGTCGAGACCCTGATGAACGAAAAACTGGCCGAATATCTCGAGGAGAATCCTCAGGTGGCGAAGAAGATCCTGGAGAAGGGGGTCGAGGCGGCGCGGGCCCGGGAGGCGGCCCGCAAGGCGAGGGACCTGACCCGGCGCAAGGGGGCCCTGGAGGGGCTGTCGCTGCCCGGAAAGCTCGCCGACTGCCAGGAGAAGGACCCGTCGCTGTGCGAAATATACCTGGTCGAGGGCGACTCGGCGGGCGGCAGCGCCAAACAGGGGCGCGACCGCAAGTACCAGGCCATACTGCCGCTCAAGGGCAAGATCCTCAACGTCGAGAAGGCCCGCTTCGACAAGATGCTCACCTCCAACGAGATCCGCACCCTGATCACTGCCATGGGCACGGGCATCGGCAAGGACGAATTCGATCCGGCCAAGCTGCGCTACCACCGCATCATCATCATGACCGACGCCGACGTCGACGGATCGCACATCCGGACCCTGCTGCTGACCTTCTTCTACCGACAGATGCTCGAGCTGGTAGAACGCGGACACCTCTACATCGCCCAGCCTCCCCTCTACAAAGTAAAGCGGGGCAAGAGGGAGATGTACCTCAAGGACGAGGCGGCCCTGCTCGAATACCTGCTCGACGAGGGGACCGAGGGGATGAGCGTGCAGATGGAGAAGAGCGGCAAGGTGATGCGCGGCAAGCAGATCATTCCGACCCTGAAGAACGTCATCGACTACAATGATCTTTTCGAAAAGATGGTGCACAAGGGGGTGAACCGCGAGGTGCTGCGGGTCTTCGTGGAGGGAAAGATCCACAACGGTTTCGAGGACATGCTCGATCTGACGCCGCTGGCCGAAACGCTGCGCAGCCTCGAGCCGCGGGCCGACTTCCAGGTTCTGGCCGATCCGCCGCGCATCCTCTTCTCTCTCGGCAGCATCCGCGCGCGGATCGATCAGGGCGTGCTCGAGGCGCTCTCCTCCCACGAATACAAACTGCTGCTGCAGGCCTACCGCAAGGTGGAAGAGGTCTGCCTGAAGGAGAAGGCCTTGGTCTCCCGGGAGGGGAAGGAAACCCGGGAGATTGCCGACCGCCAGGAACTGCTCGACTACTTCCTCGCCCAGGCCAAGAAGGGTCAGTACATCCAGCGCTACAAGGGTCTGGGGGAGATGAACCCCGAACAGCTCTGGGAGACGACCATGGACCCGGAAAAAAGGGTGCTGCTGCAGGTGAAGATCGAGGACGCCGTCGAGGCCGACGAGATATTTACCGTCCTGATGGGCGACCAGGTCGAACCCCGGCGCGAATTCATCGAAAACAATGCCCTGAACGTATCCAACCTGGATGTTTGAGAGGCAGGGTCAAGGTGGAAGGTGTGAAGGTCGAAAGGAAACTTTTTGATCTTTTCTCTTTTCACCATCATCTGATATTCCGGAGTAAAATCGATGCTTTCCGAACAGAACAAGGTGACGATCAATATCGAGGACGAAATGCGCAAGTCCTACATGGACTACGCGATGAGCGTCATCATCGGCCGCGCTCTTCCCGACGTGCGCGATGGGCTGAAACCGGTCCATCGGCGGGTTCTTTTCGCCATGCACGATCTGGGCAACGACTACAACAAGCCGTACAAGAAATCGGCCCGCGTGGTCGGCGACGTCATCGGTAAATACCACCCCCATGGCGACGCTGCGGTCTACGACACCATCGTGCGCATGGCGCAGGACTTTTCCATGCGCTACACCCTGGTCGATGGCCAGGGCAACTTCGGCTCCATCGACGGCGATTCGGCCGCCGCCATGCGTTATACCGAGATACGCATGGACCGGCTGGCGCACCAGTTGCTCGCCGATATAGAGAAGGAAACCGTCGACTTCGGACCGAACTATGACGAAAGCCTGCAAGAGCCGCTGGTCCTGCCGAGCCGCTATCCCAACCTGCTGGTCAACGGCTCGGAGGGGATCGCCGTCGGCATGGCGACCAAGATTCCGCCGCACAACCTGGGCGAGGTCATCGACGGTCTGATCGCCATCATCGACGAGCCGCGGCTCGACCTCGATCAGTTGATGGAGAAGATACCCGGCCCCGATTTTCCCACCGCGGGATTTATCTTCGGGCGCGAGGGGATCCGGGAGGCCTACCGCACCGGGCGCGGCATCATCCGCATGCGGGCCCGGGCGCTGGTGGAGAAGGACAAGCGCACCGCTCGCGAGAGCATCGTCATCACCGAGATTCCCTACCAGGTCAACAAGGCCCGGCTGATCGAAAAGATCGCCGACCTGGTCAAGGAAAAAAAGATCGAGGGCATCTCCGACCTTCGCGACGAATCGGACCGCGAAGGGATGCGCATCGTCATCGAATTGAAAAAGGATGTCATCCCCCAGGTCATCATCAACCAGCTCTACAAGATGACGCCGATGCAGTCCTCCTTCGGCATCATCCAGCTGGCCATCGTCTCGGGCCAGCCTCGGGTTCTGACCCTGCGCGAGATGCTCGACCACTTTCTGGAGCATCGCAAGGAAGTCGTCATCCGCCGCTGCATCTTCGAACTGAAAAAGGCCGAGGCCCGGGCCCACATCCTCGAAGGCCTGAAAATCGCCCTCGACAATCTTGACGAGGTGATCCAGATCATCAAGACCTCGGCCAATTCGCCGGAGGCCAAGGAGCGGCTGATGGGGCGCTTCGAATTCTCCGACCTGCAGGCCCAGGCTATCCTCGACATGCGCCTGCACCGCCTGACCGGCCTGGAGCGCGACAAGATCATCAGCGAGTACCGCGACATTCTCGCCCTGATCAAACGCCTTAAGGAAATTCTGGCGAGCGAGGTCGAAATTTTCAGGATCATCCGCGAGGAACTGGTCGAGGTCAGGGACCGTTTCGCAGACGAGAGGCGCACCCAGATCCTCGAGATGACCGGCGATCTTTCCCTTGAGGACCTGATCGTCGAGGAGGACATGGTGGTCACCGTCTCCCACGGTGGCTACATCAAGCGTAACGCCGTCTCGCTCTACCGGGCCCAGCGCCGCGGCGGCAAGGGCAAGACCGGGATGCGCCCCAAGGAGGAGGACTTCGTAGAGCGTCTTTTCATCGCCTCGACCCATTCCTACATTATGATCTTCACCGATCGCGGCAGGGTGCACTGGCTCAAGGTCCATGAAATTCCCCAGGGGGGCCGGGCTTCGCGGGGCAAGGCGATCGTCAACCTGCTGCAGCTCGATCCGGATGAAAAGGTGATGACCGTCCTGCCGGTGAAGGAGTTTACCGAGGGCCGCTACATTATCACCGCCACCCGTCAGGGAACGATCAAGAAGACCGACCTGATGGCCTACTCGAATCCCCGGACCGCCGGCATCATCGCCCTGACCATCGACGAGGGGGACAGCCTCATTGCTGCCCGTCTCAGCGACGGCAGCATGGATATCCTGCTGGCCAGCCGCAACGGCAAGTCGATCCGCTTCAACGAATCCGATGCCCGCCCGATGGGCCGCACCGCCCGCGGGGTGAGGGGCATTCAGCTCGAGGCGGACGACCATCTCATCGGCATGGAAGTGGTCACCGACTCCACCGCGGCGACCCTTGTCACGGTAACTGAGAACGGCTACGGCAAACGCACTTTTATCGATGAATACCGGGTGCAGAGCCGAGGCGGCAAGGGGATCATCACCATCAAGACGACCGACCGCAACGGCAAGGTCGTCGATGTCCAGCTGGTCGACGAGGACTCGGACCTGATGTTCATCACCGACCGGGGCAAGGTGCTGCGCACCCGGGTCGGCGCCCTTTCGATCATCGGCCGCAACACCCAGGGGGTACGCCTGATGGTCCTGGAGAAGGACGAGCGGATCGTGGCGGTGGCCAAGCTTGCTGAAAAAGAAGAAGAAGAAGATGGAGATCGAGAAGCTCAAGAAGAGGCTCCTGAAGGAGGAGTTGAAGAGGCGGGGAAAGACCTCTAGAAGGCGAATGCGTCTGGCGGGACTGCTGCTGCTGGCGCTTCTTGCGGCAGCAGCGGCGATTTATTATAGTGTTACCGTGAATGCTCGCCTGGAGGCCGACTTCGCCGGGGCGCAGGCCCGGCTCGAGCAGGGCTTTTACGACCGGGCCCTGGACGGTTTTCGGGACATTTACGAAGAGCATCCCGACTTCCGCCTGGCCCCGGCCGCGCTGTACAGCGCGGCCGAGGTGCGCGAAACCTACCAGAAGAGCTACCAGGAGGCGATCCTGATGTACCTGTTGGTCGTCCGGGATTACCCGCAGAGCGAGGAGGCCCTGCTGGCCCAGCGCCGGGTGGCCGAAATCTACAAGAACCGTCTGCGCGACTACGGCCGGGCCATAGTCGCCTACCAGAAACTGCTCAACCGCGAGGTACCCGATGCCGATCAAATCCAGTACCGGGTTGCGGACAGCTACTTTCGTCTCAACAATTTCGAGCAGGCGCGTATCGAATTCGAAAGCCTGCGCAAGAGTTTCCCGCAAAGCCCCCTGCTGCCCGAGGTCCAGTACCGCATCGCGGTGGCCTACTCCCTGGAGGGGGACGGCGCCGAGGCGGAGAAGGCCTTCCGCACAGTGATCGAGACCTGGCCGGATGATGCCTTCGCCGCCGAGGCGAGCTTCGGCCTGGCCACGGATCTGGAAGAGCGCGGCGAGCTGCGGGCCGCCCTGAAAATTCTCGAAGGCCTGGAGGGCGTCTACGCCAAACCCGAAGCGCTGGCGAAAAAGACCGAGCAGGTCCGGGAGCGCATCCGCAAGAAGAAAAAGGCCATCTAGGAAATAGGTTATGAAGATAGCAGTCATCGGTGCCGGCAGCTGGGGAACGACCCTTGCCAACCTGCTGGCGAGCAAGGGTTTTCCGGTCACCCTCTGGGTCTATGAAGAGGACCTGGCCGGGCGCATGGAACAGAGGCGGGAAAACGATCTCTACCTGCCCGGCTTTACCCTCTCGGAAAACCTCGGCTTCACCTCGGACCTGGCCCAGGCAGTGAGCGCCAAGGATCTTCTTGTCCTGGTTCCCCCCTCCCAGGTCATGCGGACGGTCATGCTCGAGGCCGCCCCGCATATCGCCACCGGCACCCAGTTGGTGGCCGCCTCCAAGGGGATCGAAAACGATACCCTGCTGACCATGTCCGAGGTGCTCGGACAGATTCTGCCGCCAGGAAAATACGGCACCCCGGCTTTTCTCTCCGGTCCTTCCTTCGCCCGCGAGGTGGCCGCCGGTATGCCGACCGCGGTGGTGGCGGCCGCCGCCGACGCCGAGGTGGCGGCAAGGGTCCAGGATATCTTCAGCACCGAGACCTTCCGCGTCTATAGCAACGACGATGTCATGGGGGTCGAGCTCGGCGGCGCCCTGAAGAACGTCATCGCCCTGGCCGCCGGTGTCTCCGACGGCCTCGGGTTCGGTTACAACAGCCGCGCCGCCCTGATCACCCGCGGGCTGGCGGAGATCACCCGCCTCGGGGTGCGGATGGGGGCCGATGCCAGGACCTTCGCCGGTCTGGCGGGGATGGGCGACCTGGTCCTCACCTGCACCGGCGATCTTTCGCGCAACCGTTCGGTCGGCATCGAACTCGGCCGCGGAAGAAGCCTGGAGGAAATCCTGGCGGGAATGAAGATGGTCGCCGAAGGGGTCAAGACCACCCTTTCGACCTACCAGCTGGCCTGCAAGCTGCAGGTCGAGGTTCCGATCATCGAGCAGATGTACCACATCCTTTACGAAGGTAAAGAGGCCCGACAGGCCGTTACCGATCTTATGCTGCGGGAGTTGAAACCGGAAGGGTTCTGACCCCGGAAAGGAGTCCACGATGTCGAAAATCGTGCAATGTCTGGTCGTCGCCGTGCTGCTGACGGCCGCACCGGCGTTCGCCGGCCCGAAGGTCGTCATGCAGACCAGCAAGGGGGAAATCGTCCTGGAACTCAACGAGGAGAAGGCCCCGATCACGGTAAAAAACTTCTTGAAATACGTCGACGACGGTTTCTACCAGGAGACGATCTTTCACCGGGTGATTCCCGGCTTCATGATCCAGGGCGGCGGTTTCGACGCCGAACGGCACAAGAAGGAGACCCGGCCGCCGATTAAGAACGAGGCCGACAACGGTCTGAAAAACGACCGGGGCACCATCGCCATGGCCCGCACCAGAGAGGTCGCCAGCGCCACCGCCCAGTTTTTCATCAACCTGGTCGACAACGATTTTCTCAACCATAAAGACAATTCGCCCCGGGGATACGGCTATGCCGTCTTCGGCAAGGTCGTCGAGGGGATGGAGGTCGTCGACAAGATCGCCGCCATGCCGACCCGCAACAGCGGCGGGCCGTTCCAGAATCTGCCGGTGGAGACGGTAGTGATCCGGAAAGTTGAACGCATGAACGGCAGCGGGCAATGATCGCAAGCAGGTTCGCCACATAAACAACCTTGATGTGAAACGGGTAATGCCGGCGATCGCCGGCGTTCCGCCAACCCCAGGGGGTCAGGTGTCCACCATCCGCGTCATGACATACAACGTCCGGCGCTGCCGGGGAGGGGACGGACGGGTTGACCCCGACCGGATACTGAAGGTCATCGGTGCCGGGGCTCCCGATATCGTGGCACTGCAGGAGGTCGACGGCCGATCGGTATCCTGGCTGGCGCAAAGACTCGGCATGCAGAGCTACGGCGGTTTTCGCGACGAAGGCAACGCCTATCTCTCCTACTATCCGCTCAAAGGGGTGCAGGAATTTTTTCTCGGCCATGGCGGAAGTTGCCTGCGGGCCGATACTGAAGTCGACGGCAAGCGCCTGCACCTTTTCGCCGTCCGTTTCAATCCGGCGCTGAAGGGGCGGCCGGAAGAGATCGCCACCCTCCTCGGTCCGGCGTTGCTCGGCAATCGCTCGGTGGTCTGTCCGACCCTGATCCTGGGCGACTTCGGCGATTTTTTCTGGGGAGCGGGAAACGTCGGTCTCGCCCTGGCCCTGCGCAAGATGCCCCGGCAACTTTGGAACGGTACTTACCCTGCCCGATTTCCCCTGACCGGGCGGGACCGAGCCTACCTGCGCGGCGATCTGCGCATCGTCGATTCGCGGATTCTGCGCTCCTCCCTGGCCCGCCAGGCCTCCTCCCACCTGCCCCTCGTCCTGACCGTCCAGATCGTCGATCCGCGAAAACATCTTCGGGTCGAAAAGCTTCAGCGCGGTCGGATGGAAATTGCCCCCGGGTAAGTTCTTCCCGACTTTCAAGACCCTGTGGATAAGGCTGTGGAAATGGTTGATAAGTTCTCGATATCGAGTATCCGGACAGAGACGCCGACCCCGCCGGAGCCGAAAGGGGGTGGGAAGGGATGACCAAAACGGCCGACGTGCGCAGGGTCTTCGCCGTCCTGGAGGCAACCCATGACGATGCCGACATCGCGCTCGAATTCGGCAACCCGCTGGAGTTGCTGGTGGCGACCATCCTCTCGGCCCAGTGTACCGATGTCCGGGTGAACCAGGTGACGCGGACGCTGTTCGACAAGTATCCCGACGCCGAGGCCTACGCCGGCGCCGATCCGGGCGAGTTGGAAAACGATATCCGTTCGACCGGGTTTTTCCGTAACAAGGCCAAAAACCTGATCGGCTGCGCCAGGGCGCTGGTCGAGGAGAATGACGGCAAGGTGCCGGCGACGATGGAAGAGCTCACCCGCCTTCCGGGGGTGGGGCGCAAGACGGCCAACGTCGTTCTGGGAAACGCCTTCGGCGTTCCCGGCATGGTGGTCGATACCCATGTGAAGAGGGTTTCGCGCCGCCTGGGATGGACCGACCAGTCCGATCCGGAGAAGATCGAAAAGGACCTCTGCCAGCTCCTTCCCCGACCGAAGTGGACCCGGGCCAGTCATGTCCTTATCTTTCACGGGCGCAGGATCTGCAAGGCCCCGATTCCGCTCTGTTCCTCCTGTCCGGTGTTGGCGGACTGCCCCCGCCGCGGGGTGAAGAAGTCCAGATAGTTGAAGAGCCGGACCCTTCCTCCGTTTTAAAGAACGGGCTCGATTTTTCGGCCTTCGAAATCGCAAAGGCCGCCACCCGATTGGGGTGGCGGCCTTTTGCGCATCTGGTGGAAGAAATTCCGGTTCGGAAGGAAGCTCGTTTCAGTTGTTCTCCAGGTCGAGCTTGAAGAAGTCCCGGGCCTCGGGACGTTTTTCGTCCAGGGCGTAGCGGGTGGGGACGGTGCCGGGAGCGAAGGCCTCGATGTGGACTTCGCCCCCGTCCTCGGGAGCGAGCAGGCCGGTTTCGGGGTCGACGGGGCGGAACTCGATGTCGTCGGGAACCGGAAATTCCCGCGGCACCATGTTCCGAACCGCCTCGGACATGAAGGCGACCCAGGCCGGGGCGGCGGCCCGGGAGCCCGTCTCCGAGCGGCCCAGAGGGCGCTCCTGGTCGTAGCCGACCCAGGAGACGGCTACCAGCTGGGGCACGAAGCCGACGAACCAGGCGTCCTTGAGGTCGTTGGTGGTGCCGGTCTTGCCCGCCACCGGCCGTCCCAGGGCCTTGGCCCGCCAGCCGGTGCCGTTGCGGACGACGCTTTCCATCAGGTTGGTGATGAGGTAGGCGGTTTCCGGGGAGATCACCCGCTGCGGTTCCTGGCGGATGAGGCGTTGTCCCTGCCGGGGACCCCCGGGGAAATCGGCGGGATCGATCGATTCGAGGATCTTCCCGTCGCGATCGACCACCTTGGTGATGTAGGTCGGACTCAGGCGCACGCCTCCGTTGGCGAAGACGGTGTAGGCGGTGGCCAGCTCGAAGGGGGTGACGGCGGAGGAGCCCAGGGCCAGGGTCAGATCCCGGGTGATAGGCGATTCGATGCCGAGTTTGCGGGCGTAGCCGGCGGCATAACCGACGCCGATATCCTGCAGGATCTTGATGGTGATGACGTTTTGCGAGTGGGTCAGGGCGGTTCTAAAGGAGGTCGGCCCGCGGAATTTCTTGCCGTAGTTCTTCGGTTTCCACTCGGTCTCTTCGCCCGTTTCGCTCTTTTCCCGGTAAATGATGGGGGTGTCGAGAATCATCGTGGCGGGGCTGTAGCCCTTGTCCAGGGCGGCGGCGTAGATGATCGGCTTGATCGCCGAGCCGGGCAGCCGTCGCGCCTGAATAGCCCGATTGAACTGGCTCTCGTCGAAGTCGTAACCGCCGACCATGGTCCGTACCTGGCCGCTGGCCGGGTCGAGGGCGATCAGGGCGCCCTGGGCCTCGGGGTGCTGGTCGAGGGAGAGCTGCAGGGTGCCGTCGGGGTTTCGCCCGTCGACCCTGACCAGCAGGACCGAGCCGGTCGGCAGGCGCGTTTCCCTCCCTTCGGCGTTGCCGACGGGCGGCTCTCCGGCGGCAACGACCCGGATCGGGGCGGCCCAGTGTTTGCGGTCGATTGCGATGGTGCCGCGCAGGGGGCCGAGGCGCACCTGCAGGGCCGAATGGTCGCCGCCGGCAAGGACCGCCTCGAGGCGGCTTCCGGTCTCCGGGACGGCGTCGCCCAGCTCTTCGGTCTGACGGTCGAGGAAGGGTTCGACCTCGTCGGGCGCGAGCACGCGCACCGGCCCGCGGTAGCCCTGACGTTTGTCGTGGTTGTGCAGGTTTTCCCGGACCGCGCGCTGGGCCGCGTGCTGCATGGCCAGGTTCATCGTGGTATGGACCTCGAGCCCGCCGGTGTAGAGGAGCTCTTCGCCGTAGGTCTGCTCCAGGTGCCGGCGGACCTGCTCGGTGAAGTAGGCGGCCTCGGCGATGTGGCTGTTGACCCGGGGGTGGATGGTCGGCTCCTCGGTCAGGGCGCCCTCGGCCTCCTCGGGGCTGATGTAGCCCTCCTCGACCATGCGGCCGAGGACGTACTTCTGCCTCTCCCGGGCCCGCTCCAGGTGGGAATAGGGGGAGTAGCGGCTGGGGGCCCGGGGCAGGCCGGCCAGCATGGCGCACTCGCCCAGGGTGAGATCCTCGACGTCCTTGGCAAAATAGTTCTCGGCCGCCGCCTGCACTCCGTAAGCGCCGTGCCCGAGGTAGATCTGGTTGAGATAGAGAAAGAGGATTTCCTCCTTGGAGAGGGTCTTCTCCATGCGCCGGGCGAGAATGGCTTCCTTGAACTTGCGCGAGAATTTCTTCTCCGGGGTGAGCAGCAGACTTTTGGCGACCTGCTGGGTGATGGTGCTGCCTCCCTGGACGATGCCGCCGGCCCTGAGGTTCTTGATGGCGGCCCGCAGGATGGAGGTCAGATCGATGCCCTGGTGTTCGAAGAAGTTGGAGTCTTCGGCGGAGACGAAGGCCTCGATGAGTTGTTGCGGCATACGGGAGACGGGGACGACGATGCGCCGTTCACGGTAGAACTCGGCGATGACTTCCCCGTCGTCGCTGTAGACGGTGGTGACAACGGGCGGACGGTAATCGGCCAGGGTATCGACGCGGGGCAGGGAGCTGTCCACGTAGAGATAGGCGCCGACCAGGGCCGAGAGGCCCGACACGAAGAGTCCGAGCAGACCGTAGAGGCTCAACAGCAGGATCCTGCGAAGAGGCGGAACAGACATAAGGTCTCCATTTATCGATAAAAAACCATATTTAACACAATCCGACGGGCGGGGGCAACCGTTTTGCCGTTTGCCAGCCCTGCCGCCTGTGCTATAGTTGCAGGGCATTTTATCCGGCAGGAGGAAGCGGCATGAAGAGGATTTTTTTCGTTTTTCTGGTGGCGGCCGCCCTTTGCGGTTGCGCCATGTTCGGGGCGTGGAAGGCCATCCCGCCGCCGGGTGGCTGCGACCAGTGCCATACCAAGAAAATCTCCGCCAACTGGCAGGTTGCCTACACCCCGGCAACCATCCACGCCGAAACGGGAAAAGAGCCGTGGCAGAAGCCCGAATCGGTGCTGCCCAACGAGCCTTCGCCGCTGGAGCAGCGCAAGATCACCGAACAGCGGTGCTTCCGATGCCACAAGACGCCCGACAAGGTCCATGCCGAATACAAGGGGCGCTACCATCATTGATCTCGTCCCCGCGGCGACGGCTTAAAGGGGCTCTTTCCCGCACCGGGAAAGGGTCCTTTTTCCATTGGCAGGGACAGTTCCTACGAAGGGGGAGGCCATGATTCGTCATACGAAAATCGTCGCCACCGTGGGGCCGGCGTGCGACTCTGAAGAGGGGCTTCTTCAACTGATGGAGGCCGGCGCCGACGTCTTTCGTCTCAATTTTTCCCACGGCGACCAGGAGAACAAGGCGCAGGTCATCCGCCTGATCCGTCATCTCTCCCGCCGCCGGCGCCAGGCGGTGGCCATTCTCGGCGATCTTCAGGGTCCGAAAATACGCACCGGCCTGATGAAAGGGGGCGCTCTCGAGCTGATCACCGGCCGGGAGCTGACCCTCACCACCCGGGACGTTGTCGGCGAGGGCGATCTGGTGCCGACCACCTACCGGCAGCTTCCCCGGGACGTGACGCCCGGCGACCGGATTCTGCTCGACGACGGCCTGATGGAGCTGGAGGTTATCGGCGCCGAGGCCGAGGATGTCCGCTGCCGGGTCCGGGTCGGCGGCCTGCTCAAGGACCGCAAGGGAATCAATCTGCCCGGGGTCCGGGTTTCGGCGCCGGCGCTGACGGAAAAAGACCGGAAGGATCTGGACTTCTGCATCGCCGAGGGGGTCGATTACGTCGCCCTGTCCTTCGTCCGCCGGGCCGACGACGTGCTCAAGCTCAAGGAGCTGCTCTACCGCGGGAAGGCCGATATTCACGTCATCTCCAAGATCGAAAAGCCGGAGGCGGTGGAGGATTTCGAGGCCATCCTCGCAGCCTCCGACGGCATCATGGTGGCCCGCGGCGACCTGGGGGTGGAGATTCTGCCCGAGCGGGTGCCGCTGATCCAGAAACAGATCATCCGCCAGTGCAACAACGCCGGCAAGCCCGTGATTACCGCCACCCAGATGCTCGAGAGCATGGTCGGGAACCCCCGCCCGACCCGGGCCGAAACCTCGGACGTGGCCAACGCCATCCTCGACGGCACCGATGCCGTCATGCTCTCGGCCGAGACGGCCTCGGGCAAGTACCCTGTCGAGGCCGTCTCCCTGATGGTCCGGGTGGCCCGCGATGTCGAGGAGGACCCGGTGCTCAGGGAGAGGGTGTTTCACCCCATATCCGAGGCCCGGGGCTATCGCCGGCTGCCCGAGGCGATCGGCCAGGCCGCCTGCCGGGTGGCCGATAACGTCGGTGCCTCGGCCATCCTCGCCTTCACCCAGACCGGCAGCACTGCGGCCCTGGTCGCCAAGTACCGCCCGGCGATCCCGATTTACGCCGTCACCCCGGGTCAGGCGGTTCGCCGCCGCCTCGCCCTCTACGCCGGGGTGCGATCCCTGCGGGTCGATATCGAGGGGGACACCGAGGCCCAGATCCGCTCGGTGGAAGAGGCCGTCCTTGCCGCCGGCGTGCTCGGCAGGGGGGACGTCGTGGTGATCACCATGGGCAGCCCCGTCTCCGCCCCCGGCACCACCAACCTGCTCAAGGTCCACCGCCTGGGCACCGGCCCATTCTACGAGGTGCATTGAACGGGCGGTGAAAAGGCGGTGACTGGTGACTGCGAACTTTGAACCTTGAACCTTGAACCTTGAACAACGGACTTCCCATGACCGATAACTCCAAAAAAGCCGTCGTCCTTTACAGCGGCGGACTCGATTCGACCACCTGCCTGGCCATCGCCCGGGCCGAGGGTTTCACTCCCTACGCCATGAGCTTCGCCTACGGCCAGCGCCACTCGGTGGAGCTTGATAAGGCGGCCTATTACGCACCGCGCCAGGGGGTGGCCGAACACCAGGTGGTGCGCATCGACCTGCGCCAGATCGGCGGCAGCGCCCTGACCTCGGACATCGAGGTGCCCAAGGGGCGGGAGATCGACGAGACGATCCCGGTCACCTACGTGCCGGCGCGCAACACCATCTTCCTCTCCTTCGCCCTCGGCTGGGCCGAGGTGCTCGGCTCCTTCGACATCTTCATCGGCGTCAACGCCCTGGACTACTCGGGCTACCCCGACTGCCGCCCCGAGTACATCGCCGCCTTCGAGACGATGGCCAACCTCGCCACCCGGGCCGGCGTCGAGGGAAGCGGGCGCTACCGCATCCACACGCCGCTGATCGACCTCTCCAAGGCCGATATCATCCGCAGGGGACTCGAGCTCGGCGTCGACTACGCCCTGACCCACTCCTGCTACGACCCCACACCCGCGGGACTTGCCTGTGGCACCTGCGACAGCTGCCGCCTGCGCCTGAAGGGCTTCGCCGAGGCCGGCGCCGAGGATCCGGTGGAGTATTGTAAAGGGTGAGGCGTGAGGGGTAAGGAGTGAGGAGAGAAGACCTTAAAAAACAGGAAAATTCGGATGACCAGAAAAAAAGACTTTAACGCCTCACGCCTAACGCCTCACGCCTCACGGAGCGGCGAAGCCGCCCCGATGCGCGATATCCAGAAGGAGCGCGACGAGCGCAGGATCGCCATCGACAAGGTCGGCGTCAAGGACATCAGCTACCCCATCGTCGTCCTCGACAAGAGCCGCGAGCGCCAGCACACGGTGGCCCGGATCAACATGTACGTCGATCTGCCGCACCACTTCAAGGGCACCCACATGAGTCGCTTCGTCGAGATCCTCAACCAACATCGCGGCGAGATCAGCATCCTCAACCTCGACGCTATTCTTGCCGGGATGAAAAAGCGGCTGGAGGCATCCTGCGCCCACATGGAGCTGGAGTTTCCCTACTTCATCGAGAAGGAGGCCCCCGCCTCCAGGGCGCGCGGGCTGATGGAGTACCAGTGCCGGATGTGCGGCACCCTCGGTGAGGAGTACGACTTCGTGCTCGGCGTGACGGTGCCGGTGACCTCGCTGTGCCCCTGCTCGCGGGAGATCAGCGAGCGCGGCGCCCACAACCAGCGCAGCGCCATCAACGTGCGGATCCGCTACCGGGGGCACGTCTGGCTCGAGGACCTGATCGGCTGGATCGAGGCGTGCGGCAGCTCGCCCGTCTACTCGCTGCTCAAGCGCGAGGATGAGAAGGCGGTAACCGAACAGGCCTACGACAACCCGATGTTCGTCGAGGACATGGTGCGGGCGGTGACCGAAAAGCTCTCCGGCGTCGAGGAGATCGTCTGGTTCCGGGTCGAATGCGAGAACTTCGAGTCGATCCACAACCACTCCGCCTACGCCCTGGTGGAGCGGGACCGGCGATCGGAAAGCTGACCGAAGGCCATGGCACCCTTGCGGAAGAAGGCGTTGGGAATCTTCGCCAAGGAGCCGGTGGCCGGCCGGGTCAAGACCCGCCTCTGCCCGCCTCTGTCGCCCGCGCAGGCGGCGTCTCTCTACGAGACGAGCCTGCGCGAGACGCTTGGCGCCATGGCCGGCGGCGACTTCGATCTCGTCCTTTTTTACGCCGGCGACGTCGGCTGGTTCCGGAAGGCCTTCGCCGGGCTGCGCCTGCTGCCGCAACGGGGAGACGATCTGGGCGAGCGCATGGCCGCCGCCCTCAGGCAGCTGCAGGCCGACTATGAAAGGACGGCGCTGATCGGCTCCGACAGTCCCGACCTGCCCCGGTCGCTGGTGGCCGAGGCCTTCCTTGCCCTCGGCCGGGCCGATGCGGTCATCGCCCCCGCTTCCGACGGCGGCTACGTCCTGGTGGGCGAGCGCCGTCACCATCCCGAACTCTTCCGCGACATCCCCTGGAGCTCCCCCGCCGTTCTGCACGTTACTCGCCGACGCATCGCCGAGCACGGCATCGTCTGCCGGGAGCTTGCGCCCTGGGAGGATGTCGATGACCTGCCCTCCCTGCGGCGCCTGATGCGCCGTTCGCCCGATTCGGCGACGGTAGCTCTGGCCCGGCAGCTCCTGGAGCGTACCGGTCGCTAGCCAGGCCTAATCCAGCAGCAGCCGTCGGGGTGCGAGGTCCAGCAGCAGGCTGTACAGCGTCTCTCCCTTTCCGTCCTCCACCAGGTGGACCCAGCCGCCGATGTGCACCAGCTCCTCGCCCGGCCGCGCATCCAGAAGCCCGCGGATCTCGCGGGACATCTTCCGGTCGCGCGGGCCGATCCCCTCCCCGCCGCGGCGTCCTTCGAGGAAGCTGTGGCGCCGCCCGGCCGGCGGATTCTCCAGTACGAGGCTCCGCGCCAGCAGGTAGGACTCGTCGCCCGGTCCCGCCTCCTCGGTGAGGTTGACCAGCACCCGGATGTTGCGATAGGTGATCAGCTCGGTTTCGACCTTCTTCAGCTTGGCCGCGGAGACCTCGGAGAGATCGATCAGGGAGAGGGGGATGTGGGCCCCGGCCGCGTAGGCGGCGGCGACCCGGTATTCGAAGGGCAGCTCGAGGAGGCGGCGGATACCGGCGATCGCCGGGCGTTCCTCCAGCGCCGCGCGGTCGAGACCGAGCTCGGCGGAGAGCCGGTCGAGGATGTGTTCGAGGCGCAGCAGCTGGGGGCGGGAATGAACCTGCCGGTAGCGCAGGGCCCAGAGGCTCATCTCAAGGGTGAGCTGGCCGGGCGAGAGCCTTTCGAGAAGCTGCAACAGCCTCGCTTCGCCCCGCCGGTCGCGATGCACGGTGCCGACCAGGGTCAGGGAGGCGGCGGACGACTCGTTCATGGCAAAACTCCGGGAGAAGCCTCAGCGCAGCACGGTGGCTCCGTAGTCCTCTCTCTGCAGCCGTTCGAGGATCTCCCGGATGTGCTCCGGTCCCCGGGTCTCGAGTTCCAGATGAACCTCGGCCCTGCCCAGGTGCAGGTCGGTGGAACGGCGGTCGTGGCTGACGTGGAAGATGTTGGCGCCGAGCGAGGCCAGCAGGGCGGCCAGGGCGGCCAGCGAGCCCGGGGCGTCGAGCAGCTCGACCCGTATTTTGAGAAAGCGCCCCTCGGCCACCATCCCCCTCTCGACGACGCGGGCTACCGTCTGCACGTCGATATTTCCTCCCGAAAGAAGACAGACCGTCGGTCCCTCGGCGACCCCCTTGCGGCCGTAGAGGATCGCGGCCAGGCCCACCGCCCCCGCCCCCTCGACCACCAGCTTGCCCTTCTCCATCAGGCTGACGATCGCCTGGGCGATCTCCTCCTCCTCGACGGTAACGATGTCGTCCACCAGTTTCTCGATCACCGGAAAGGTGTAGTCGCCGAGGCGCTTGACGACGATGCCGTCGGCCAGCGAGCGGGCGGCGGTCAGGGTCACCGGATGGCCCCGGCGGCGGGCAAGCAGGGCGCTCGGCGCGCCGGCCGCTTCCACGCCGATGACGCGGATGCCGGGACGCAGCGCTCTGGCGCCGGTGGCGACGCCGGAGATCAGGCCGCCGCCGCCGACCGGCACGACGAGGGTGGCGGCCTCGGGCAGCGCCTCCAGGATCTCAAGCCCGATCGTGCCCTGTCCCGCCATGATCAGCGGATGATCGAAGGCGGGCACGTAGAGCATCCCCTCCTGCTCTTCGAGCTGCCTGGCCCGCTGTGCCGAGTCGTCGTAGGTGGCCCCGTGCAGCTCGACTTCGGCGCCGTAATCGCGGGTCGCCAGAACCTTGGCCAGCGGCGCATTCTCCGGCATCACCACCCGCACCGCCAGGCCCATGCGGCTGCCGGCGAAGGCGACGCCCTGGGCGTGGTTGCCCGCCGATGCGGTCACCACCCCGTTGCGCAGCCGCTCGGCCGGCTGCCGGCTGAGAAAATTGAAGGCGCCGCGGATCTTGAAAGAGCCGGTGCGCTGCAGGTTCTCGCACTTGAAGTAGAGGGGCAGTCCCGCCTTCTCCGAGAAGTAGTGGGAGTGGATCAGCTCGGTGTGGCGAACCCGGCCCTCGATGGTGGCGGCCGCTTCGCGGATGTCGGCAAGGTCGAGCATCGGTTTCTCCTTGCGGGGAGTTTGCTAAAAGGATAGCCGTTCCGGCCATATTGACAACCTGGGTTGACAAGGTCGGTGCTGCGCGTTGCGGAGGGCGGGAGGGATGAGGAAGGGTTTATCTTCTGGAAATACGGGTTGTTGTGGGCTAAGATGGCACTGTGCTTAGCCTCTCATGAGGTGCAATGATTTAGCGGGAAGCCTCCCTCGTTCCTCTGGAGATTGAAATATGAAGCGACAACGTGCCCTTGAATTGTTGGCGCAAAGCAAGCCGGAGTTGCAGGCCCGCTTCGGCGTTACACGCCTGGCTCTGTTTGGCTCGACGGTCCGAGATTCGGCAGAAAGGGGCAGCGACGTGGATATCCTGGTGGCTTTCGATGGCCCGGCCACTTCAAAACGTTATTTCGGCGTGCAGTTTTTCCTGGAGGACCTTCTGGGTTGCCCGGTGGATCTGGTGACCGAGAAGGCCCTGCGGCCGGAATTACGTCCCTACCTTGAACAGGAGCGGGTAATTGTCTGAATCGTAGCACACGAGAGTGGCGATTTTGCCTTGATGATATGATCGACTTTGCCGGAAAGGTCCTTGCCTACACCAGGGGTCTAGACCAACCCGCTTTCGTTTCGAACAGGCTCACCTATGATGCGACTTTGCGAAACCTGGAACTCATCGGCGAGGCAGCGACCCACATTCCGGAAGAGGTACGAACCGCCAATCCAGGAGGTCCCTTGGCGACTGATCATCGCAACCCGAAACCGACTGATTCACGGATATCTAGGAATTGACGACGACACCCTTTGGAGCATCATTCAGGACGATGTGCCCGCACCGTTGCCGCTGCTTGAAATGCTGAGGAAGTAAGTGCCAGGGATATCCCAAAATCAATCGCGAACAAGACATGTAGATGGTGGCCCCGCAGCAACCGCAACTGTGATCGGGTCGAGCTGTGGCGGCGTTTCGGTTCTTTCCGCAAAAAGCCCGTGCAGGGGGGATAATGTCCCCTAAACCCGAAGGCGCCATCCCGCCCGTTCTGTTGACGATAATTGTCATTAAAACTGTCGACGGGGGCCGTGCCGAGGAAGCCGCCCCTGTCGGAAATCCATTTTTTCTCCCCCCCTTCCATCCAGATCAAAAAGCGGCGACAATGAAGTCATGACCGATCTCGAATACGTGGAGCACTGCCTGCTGCTGCCCGACCCGGAGCAGCGCGAGGAGCGCTTCTGGGCAGATGCCCGCCTGCGCGGACTTCTGCCGGAGGTCTATCGCCTGGAGGAGGTTCCCCAGCCCCCGGAGTTCCATCCGGAAGGCGACGCGCTGACCCACACCCTGCTGGCCCTTCGCCATCTGCCGCCGGAGCCCGACCGGCGCCTGGCCTGGGCGGCGCTGCTGCACGATGTCGGCAAGGCGCTGACGACCAGGCTGATCCGGGGCCGGCTGCGGGCCTTCGGCCACGACCGCAAGGGGGCGGAGCTGGCCGAGGCGATCCTGCTACGCCTGGGGATGCCGGAGCGGCGGCGCGCCGATATCGTCTGGTTGGTCCTGCACCACATGTTCGCCCTGGCCTGGCAAAGGGAAGGCCGCACGCGGTTGACCCGGCGCCAATGGCGATTTGTCGCAGACCCGCGCTTTGCCCTGCTGCTCGACCTGATGGAAGCCGATGCTCTGGCCTCCGGCCCCAACGAGGACAAGCTGGCCGAGGTCGATTTCTATCGCGGGGCGATGGCCCGCCTCGTATCGGATGAAAAGGGATGAGGCCCGCGGCATGGAACCTGCAAATATGGACGGGAGGCTCCGCTGGGCGGCCATGTTGGTTTTCCGTTAAGACGTTGACTTGCATCCGGCGATGTTCGATAATCACGCCAAAGCCACTTATCTGTCTTGAAACGGCCCTTTTCCGCCATTTCATCGTCCATTTCGTCTTGCTTGCACGGGGGACCCTCCGCACCTACAGGGAAACCCCGATTTGTCCGACCTTGCGGAATACCGCCCGTTTCCGTTTCGGTACTTCGACCGTAGCCATCCGGAGTGTCCGGCCGGCTACGGTCCAACCATGGAGGCACAGCCTTGGATCTCGTTCTCGGCGCCGGGCCGGTAGTCAAGCTGGTCCTGTTGGTCCTGCTCTATTTTTCGGTGGTCTCCTGGGCCATCATCCTGTTCAAGTTCCGCCTGATACACCGAGCCACCCGCGACTCGGAGCGCTTCCTCGACTTCTTCTGGTCGAAGAAGCGCTTCGACCTGATCGGCCAGGGCCTCAAGGACTTCCCCAGCTCGCCCCTGGTGGTCCTCTTCCGGGAGGGATACCAGGAGCTGATCAAGGTCCAGGGTCGGCGCCACGGCGAGCCGGACGGCGAAGTGGTGACCGCCGATCTCGGCGGCACGGGCAACGTCTCCCGGGCGCTGCGACGGGCCACCACCTCCGAGATCCACCGGCTGGAGAAATACCTGACCTTCCTCGCCACCACCGGCTCGACGGCCCCCTTCATCGGCCTTTTCGGCACCGTCTGGGGCATCATGGATTCCTTCATCGGCATCGGCAAGACCGGCAGCGCCTCGCTGGCGGTGGTGGCGCCGGGGATCTCCGAGGCCCTGGTGGCCACCGCCATCGGTCTGGTGGCGGCCATCCCGGCGGTGGTGGCCTACAACCACTTCCTCAATAAGGTCAATGTCCTGAGCGGGGAGATGGACAACTTCAGCCAGGAGTTCCTCAATATCGTCGAGCGCAACGTGCGGAGGGGCTGAATGGAGGTCGGTCAGCGCGAGAGAGGCAGCCGCGGCTCCCTGTCCCAGATCAACGTCACCCCCCTGGTCGACGTGATGCTGGTGCTCCTGATCATCTTCATGGTGACCGCGCCGATGATGGAAACGGGGGTGGAGGTCGATCTGCCCGTGATCGAGGAGGCGCCGACCCTGGAGGCGATGAAGGAGCCTCTGGTGGTAACGGTGGAAAAGGACGGTGGGATCTCCATCGGCCAAACCCGCATCGAGGAGGCGGCCAGGCTGACCCCGGTGCTGCGGCAGGTGCTCAAGGAACGCGAGGAAAAGGAGGTCTTTCTCGAGGCCGACCAGAAGGTTCCCTACGGCAAGGTGGTGCAGGTAATGGCCGCCATCAAGGGGGCCGGGGTGCAGAAGCTGGGTATGGTCACCCGGCAGCCCGAGCCCTGATTCCCGTGCCGGCGCCCCGGCCGCGACCTCTGCCCTGAATGATGCGTCAGAACCGAATCAAACCACCGAAAACCGGGGTGCCATCCGAGCCCAAGCTGGGCCGGATGGTGCTGGTGTCCCTCGGCCTCCATCTCGTGCTCTTCCTCCTTTTTTCGGGTTTTCTCCTTCCCCGGATGGAGCGGGAGCGCCGCCCGGTCTACTACGTCGATCTCGTCAACCTGCCGGTCGAGGCACCGCAGGCCGGCCGCCCCGACGCCCGCAAGGAAGCACCGAAGAAGGCGGAAAAACCGCCAAAGCCGGCCGTGGCGAAAAAGGCGCCGCCGTCGGCCCCGAAGGTGACGAAAAAACCGGCTCCGGCCAAGCCTGCGCCAGCGAAGAAGGTGGTAAAGAAGGCGCCGGAACCCGAGGAGAGCTACGGCGATGCCCTCTCGGCGATCGAAGAGCTCAAGAGGAAGAAGGAGATCGAGGATCTGCGGAAGCGGATCGCGAAGCTCGGCCAGGAGGATACCCGCGTGGCGCCGGCCGACGCCCCGGTCGGGATGGCCGAGGGCACGGGCGACCAGGCGGGCAGCTCCTACGATGCCTGGCTGCACGAGTACCTGAAGCGGGCCTGGACTCTTTCCCAGTACCAGGTGACCCGGCAGAACCTGGAGGTTACCGTCCGTCTTGTTTTCGATCGCGCCGGAAACCTGGTCGATTATCGTTTCATCGAGGAGTCCGGCGAGAAGCGCTTCGACGATTCGGTGAAGAAGGCGGTGCTGCAGCTCAGGAAGCTGCCGAATCCTCCGGACAGGCGCCTGGAGATAGACGTGGTATTCAATCTCAAGGATCTCTTGGAAGAAAAGCGATGATGCTGCAAAAAATTTTTCTGATGTTCTTCGCCCTCCTGCTGCTGGCGGGGCCGGCCCTGGCCCAGATTGAGATCAGGGCGCCCGGACAGCAGGCCATTCCCCTGGCCCTGACGCGCCTGCTGCCGCTCTCCGGGCAGCCGCAGCCCGAGGTCGCTGCCGAGGTGGACGAGGTCCTGACGGCCGACCTGGACCTCTCCGGCCTGTTCCGCCTGGTCGATCCGGCCGCCTTTCTCTCCGACGCCGGCAAGCTCGGCCTGACCAGCACCGTGGTCGATTTTTCCCAGTGGCGCCTGCTGGGCGCGGAGGCGGTTATCAAGGGGGGGTATTCGGTCGAGGGGGACAAGCTGACCGTCGAGGCGCGCCTGTTCGACGTCTACGGGCGAAGGCTTCTCACCGGGCGCCGATACGTCGGCAAGCGTAAGGATGCCCGGCGCATGGCCCACGCCTTCGCCGACCAGGTGATGAAAAGCCTCACCGGCAAGGAGGGACCGTTCAATTCGCGCATCGCCTTCATCTCCAACCGGACCGGGCACAAGGAGCTCTACCTGATGGAGGTGGACGGCCATAACCCCGTGCGGCTCACCGACCACCGGTCCATCGTGCTCAATCCCGATTTTTCCCCCATCGGCAAGGAGCTGATCTTCACCTCCTACCGGGCGGGCAATCCCGACCTGTATCGCAAGGAGATCTACAGCGGCCAGGAGGCCCGCCTCTCGCACCGCAAGGGTCTCAACGTCTCCGCCCGTTACCGGCCCGACGGGAGGGAGATCGCCCTGACCCTGTCCAAGGACGGTAACAGCGAAATCTACCTGATCGGCACCGACGGCACCCTGCACAAGCGGTTGACCGACAGCTGGGCGATCGACGTAGACAGCAGCTGGAGCCCCGGGGGCGACCGCATCGCCTTCGTCTCCGACCGCCGGGGCAATCCCCACATATTCGTCCTCGACGTGCTCAACGGCAGCGTGCGGCGATTGACCAGCACCGGCAAATACCAGGCGACCCCGGCCTGGAGCCCCGATGGCGACCGCATCGCCTTCAGCCGCCTGGAGGAGGGGCGCTTCGATATCTACACCATCGCTCCGGACGGCACCGACGAGCGGCGCCTGACCTTCGGCCCCGGCAGCAAGGAGCATCCGCGCTGGAGTCCCGATGGCCGCTTCATCGTCTATTCCTCCGATGTCGACGGTAAGAAGGCGATCTACGTGATGCGCGCCGACGGCAGCGGCGCCCGGCGGATATCGCCCCCGGGCGGCGACGGCAGCCATCCCGCCTGGTCGGGTCGCTGGTAAAGAGGTTGTTTTTTACTCCGGGTCCTGTATAATCCTGTCTTATTTTAATATTCGACAGGTGTCACCAACTCTTGTTGTCGCTTTCAGAAAGGAGCGGAATACCATGTACAAAATGAATCTCCTGCGTCTGGTTCTGCTGGTCGCCCTGGCGGCCCTGCTGGCCGGTGGCTGTGCCAAGAAGCCCGCGCCATCACCCGAGACTGCCGGCATGGGCATGGAACAGCCGGCGGTCACCGAAATGCCTTCCGAGGAGATAGCCGGCGTCGAGGAGGGAGCCATGACCGAGACGGGCGTCTCCGAAGAGGCTGCCGCCGCGACCGCTCTTCCCGAACTGCAACGGATCTTTTTCGATTTCGACCAGTACGTGCTCACTGACGAGGCCCGGCAGACTCTGGCCGACAATGCCGCTTACCTGAAGGCCAAAAGCGGGGCGGAGCTCAAGATCGAAGGGCACTGCGACGAGCGCGGCTCGGACGAGTACAACCTCGCTCTCGGAGAGAGGCGGGCTCTGGCGGCCAAGAACTACCTCGTCTCCCTCGGCGTCGACGCCGATCGCCTCTCGATCATCTCCTACGGCGAGGAAATGCCTCTCGACCCGGCTCATGACGAAGAGGCGTGGGCCAAGAACCGGCGGGCCGAATTCAAAGTGGTACGCTAACCATTTCTGGGACTCGCAGGGGGCCGCATTTCCGTGCGGCCCCTTGTTTTTTTGGGGAGACAAAAGACCTTGAAGCGATGGAGCAAAGGGATTTTGGTACTGGTCCTGCTGGCGGCGGCCTCCGGCTGTATCCCGACCCAGCGGCAGCTTCGCGCCGAGCAGGACCTGGAGGAGATGAAGCGGCGCCTGGCCAAGATTGAACGGAGCATGGCGGTGCTTCGCGAGGGGGGCGGCGGCGAGACCGAGGAACGCCTTGAGGCGCTCGCCCGGCAGCAGGCCGATTTGCAGGCCGGGCTCGACACCATGCGGGTCGAGTTCCAGTCGGTCAATGGCCGGCTCGAGGACATGGCCCGGGAGCGCGCCCAGCTGCGCGACGATCTCTCCCTGACCCAGGACGACCTCAGTCTCAAGGTGACCGCCCTGGAGGACCGCGTGGCCCGGCTGGAAGAAGCGAAGACGCGCGAGCCGGCCGCCCCCGCCGTCCAGGAAACGCCCGAGGCCCTCTACCGGCAGGGGCTGGAGCTGATTCAGAAGGAAGGCGAGTTCGCTCGCGGACGGGAAGTGATGAGCGATTTTCTCGCCCGCTTTCCCGATCATCCCCTGGCGGCCAACGCCATGTACTGGATCGGCGAGGCTTTTTACGGCGATAAGAAGTACGAAAACGCCATCCTCCAGTTTCAGGACGTCATCCAGAAACACGGCGATCACCCCAAGGCGGCCGCCGCCCTGCTGAAGCAGGGGCTGGCCTTTAAAGCCCTGGACGACATTAAGAACGCCCGGGTGATCCTGCAGAAGGTGGTGACCGACTACCCGGGAACTTCCGAGGCCAAAAAGGCCGAGGCGCACCTGGCCGAGTGGGGCAAGGGCGGCTGAGAGGAAATGCAGTCAGGATGGAAAAAAGGGACGGTCCAAGGCGGGCCGTCCCTTTTTTAATCTTGAGGGTCGAATTCCCCGAAGCTTGCTGCGTTGATTATAAAGGGATACAGGAGTCAGGATTCGGAATTCAGGAGAAATGCTGAAAACCAGGAAGCCTTGGATTTTCTTCTGACTTCTGGATTCTGAATTCCAATACCCCGTAGCTTATTGCGAGGTAGTTCAGTTCAGTCGGCGCCGAGGCGGCGGAAGGCGGCGAGGACGTCGTTCTGGCTGAGGATGCCGAGCAAGCGGTCGGGCTGCTCCCGGTCGATGACCGGAAAGAAGCTGAGATCGCGGTTGCGCTGCAAGGTAGTGAGGGCCTCGCGCAGCGGCTGGTCCGGATTCAGCGCGTGGTGGGGCCGGGAGACGAGGTCGCTGGCGACCAGCAGGTTGGACAGGGAGGGGTCGAAGAGGAGGTTGCGGATCTCGGTGTAGTTGATCATGCCGACGAAGTTCCCGTTCTGGTCGACCACCGGAAAACGGTCGTAGCGACTGTGAGAGATGTGGCGCAGCAGCTCGTTGAAGGGCGTGCTGTCAAGGAGTGTCTCGACGTTCTGGCGCATGACGTGCCTCACCAGGATATCGCCCGGATCGTTGACCTGGTGGCCGGCCGGCAGACCGAGGGAGGTGCGGAAGTGCTGGACGACATTGTGCAGCCCTTCGATCGCCCCCTGGGGCGCTTTTTTGCGCAGCAGGGACAGGATCGGAACCTCGCCGACCTGGACTAGACCGTGGCGCACCGCCAGCGGGCCGATAAGTTCGAAGACGACGACCGCGCCGAGAACGACCGATTCCACCAGCATCCCGCCCTCGGGCCATTGTCGGCTCAGGGAGGCGGCCAGGCCAATGGCGACCCCCGCCTGGGCGAGCAGGGTGAAGCCGACGTTTCGGCGCTCGCGGCTACCGAATGCGCCGAGCGCGGCTCCCCAGCGGGCACCGAGGACCTTGCCCAGCGTTCGGGCGAGGACGTAGACGAGGCCGAGAAAGCCGAGATGGGCCAGGGTCTCGATATGCAGGTTGGCACCGGCCAGGACGAAAAACGCCACGTAGAGGGGATAGTCGACCTGCTGCAGGGCCTCCACCAGCCGATGCCAGCGGGGCGAACTGTTGGCCAGAACCATGCCGAGAGTCAGCGCGGTCAACAGGGGGTCGATCTCCAGGGACCGGCACAGTCCGCTCGCTGCGGCGACTCCGCCGAGAAGAAGGACCTTGTACTCGGAGGCCAGCTCCAGCCGCTGCGCCCAGACCGACAGGACAAAGCCGAACGCTCCGCCGAGGATCAGAGGAGCCGTCATCTTCGCCAGCAGCACGACCAAACCCTCCTCGGGGCGGATCAGCAGGTGGGCGGCCACGGCGAAACCGAGAACCGAGAGCAGGTTGTTCAATCCGACCAGGGTCAGCACCGAACTGGTCACCGGTCCTTCGGCTTCGTATTCGCGGATGACCATCAGGGTGGCCGCCGGGGCGGTGGCAACGGCGATGATGCCGAGGAAGAAGGCGAAACAGATCGAGGTCTGCCAAAGAGAGAGGTGGTCGACGGTTTTTTGCACCACGGCGAGGTTGACTATCAGGACGCCTGCCGCCACCAGGACGAAGGTCAGCCCGGCCTCGCCGAGGGAAAAGAGGGCGATGCGGTGCTTCCATCGGCGCAGGTTTTCGGTGCGGAACTGACCGCCGATATGCATCATGATCAGGGTGAGGGCGACGTCGGAGAGGATGCGCAGTTCGAACAGGGCGTCTCGGGTGATCAGGGGAGGCAGGCCGGCCAGGTGGGTGAAGGAGGGGCCGACGACCAGGCCGGCGAGGAGATAGCCGGTGACCCGGGGCAGGCGACAGGCGGCCGCCAGGCGGCCACCCGCCAGGGCGCCAAGGAAGAGGATCGCCAGGGCGGTCAGGATGTGGACGAAATGCATCGGCATGAAAGAGCTGTCATCCGGCCGCCGGGGCACTCCCGAAAAGCTGGACTATCCGCAGATGATGCAGGTGGTGTCCGGACTGGGGGGATGCTGACCGACCTGGCCAACCCGGACCGGGCAAAGGGGCGCAGCGGCCGATAAGCGGGAAGTCTTTCGCCGAAGGATCCGCAGCTGAAAAGAGCCCTAATGGCTCTTGCCGACCATGTACCTGACCGCCGCCTCGACCTCGGCGTCGCTCAGCGCCGCGTTGCCCCCCTTGGCCGGCATGATGCCGGCATCGCCCTGGAAGCCGTTGATCGCATGCATGACCAGGGTGTCCATGCCCTTTTCCAGACGCTCCTCCCAGGCCTCCTCGTCGCCGAATTTCGGCGCTCCGGCGAGGCCGCTGTCGTGGCAGGCGGAACAGGTCTTCTGGTAGACTTGCTGCCCCTGGTCGGAACTTTCGGCGGCCGTGGCGGCCGTGGCAAGCAGGAAGGTCAGGCAGAGGGCGAACAGAGAAAGTCGGTTCATCATGGAGCTCCTTTTTTTCGTCCGGGAAAGGGTGCGTGTTTCCAGGGAAGTTTAGCAGATCGGGCGCCGAACTCAAGGGCGTCGGGACGGGCGGCGGGCGGATCTCTCCATCAACCATTCCACCGCCAGCCCGACGGGAATCGCGGCGGCGACGGTGAGCAGCGAGCGGCCGAGGGAGAATCCCCACCCGAGAAACTGCACCTCGAGGGGGATCATCTGGAGCTTCACCGCGTAGGCGGACAGGACGGTGGTGATCACCGCCCAGCGGGCGCCCTGGCGGCGGATGCTCATGAGCAGGGGAAAGATGATGTAGGCCGGACCGATGAGGATGGTGCCGCAGGCGGCGGCGACGAGCAGCGCCTTGAAGCCGGCCTCCCGGCCGAGCAGCCGGGCCACCAGCTCGCGGCTGATCCAGACCTGCAGCAGGCCGACCAGGCCGAATACGGCGATCACGATCAGGGTGACAGAGGCGAAGGCCCGCCCGCCGATGCCGAGGGCCTGCAGTGCGCGCTCGGGGCTGACGGCGAAGGCCCAGCCGTACAGCCCGGCGGTCGCCAGCAGCAGCCACTGGGAGCGGACCAGGGTCCGGAAGGCGCCGGCGGCTCTCGCGGGGGCAGGCTTCGTCATGACAGCATTCCCACCAGCAGTCCGATGAGCAGGGCGGCGAGGAAGGAGACGGCGTTGCGGGTCAGGGCATAGCGGGCCCCGAAGACCTCGGCCTCGAAGGGCAACGTCACCACCCCGACCGAAACCCAGGAGACGATGAAGGCCGCCACCGCTGGCGGCCAGGCCCCGGAATCGAGCAGGGAGCCGGCCAGGGGAAAGGCGGCCAGCGGCGGACCGATGGCCACCGCTCCCAGGAGTCCGCCGGTCAGCAGGGCGGCCCAGCCGGAGGCGGCGCCGAGCTGGCGCTCGATGAGGGGGGCCGGGACGAAGACCTGGAAGAGCCCGATCAGGGCGAAAATCGCCACCAGCAGGGGCACCAGTTTCACCAGGGAGCCACCGGCGATCTTCAGGCTCTGAAGCGTCTTGCCGCGGTCCGCCCGGGCGCAGGCGAGGTAGGCGCCGCCGATCAGGATGAGATAGGTCAGGCTGACGGCTATCATTGCATTTTCCTCTGAAGCTTTGATGTTTTCCTGGTGAGGGCTGATGGAAGATTCAACGAAGAAAGGCCCGGGCGACAGGTGGGTCGCACAGGCCTTTTGCTCGGAGATGCCCGGTGGGCCTTACTCCGGCGCCTTGTCCTCGACCGGTTCGTCCTCCTCCTCGGCCGCTTTCTTCTTGCCGAAGAAGCGCGCCACCCAGATGCCGACCTCGTAGAGGACGATGAACGGCAGGGCGATGGCGGTCTGGCTGAAGACGTCGGGCGGGGTAAGGACGGCACCCATCAGAAAGGCCGCCAAGAGGGCGAACTTGCGGTTTTTCGCCAGCCAGTGGTAATCGACCACTCCCATCCGGGCGAGAAAGAAGATGACGATGGGCAGCTCGAAGACCAGGCCGAAGGCGAGCAGCAGCTTGCTCGAAAGGGAGAGATAGGCGCCCATCGAGAGCATGGCGTTGATCTCTCCGGTGCCGGTGCCGAATTTGATCAGGAAGGTGAATATGGTGGGGAAAACAAAGCTGAAGCCGAAATAGGTGCCGGCGCCGAAGCAGGCGCAGCTGGCCATGACGAAGGGCAGGGCGAACTTCTTCTCCTTGGCGTAGAGCCCCGGGGAGATGAACATCCAGATCTGCCAGAAGATCACCGGCAGGGCAAGGAGCAGGCCGGCCAGGGCGCCGATCTTCAGATAGGTGAAGAAGGGTTCGGTGGCGTTGATGAAGACCAGCGAGCTGCCTTCCGGAAGCGCCGCCCGCACCGGCTCGGAGATGAACTGAAAGAGACGCTCGGCAAAACTGTAGCAGGCGATGAAGGCGACCAGCCAGGCGCCGGCGGCGAACATCAGGCGCTTGCGCAGCTCCTCCAGATGCTCGGTGAAGGGCAGCTGTTCATCGCTCATCGGAAGGTCCCTCGGGGCGGTCTTCCGGCTGGCGCGGCTTTTTCTGGACGGTTTCCTCTTCTTTTCCGGCGGAACCCGATTCGGCTCCCGGCGGCTCGATCCGGCCCTCCTTGAGGAGTTTTTCCCGGGTTTCGGCCGTCCGGGTTTCTTCGTGGATGGAGCTCTTGAGCTCGTCGGTTGCGCGCTTGAACTCGGCCAGCCCGCGGCCGAGGGCCTTGGCGATGTCGGGGAGCTTTTTCGGGCCGAGCACGATCAGGGCCAGGGCCAGAATGAGCAGCAGCTCGGGCATTCCGATTCCGAACATGGTAAACTACCTCGCGGAGGGAGAAGATCGGACTTTTTAAGGTGAGCAGAGGATAGCCCCAATCCCCACCCCTGTCAAGACCCAATGGGGTGTATAAAGGTTTGACATAGCAGGGGTTTTGAACTAGTATACTGCGGCAGTTCAGCACCGGGAAAGGGATACGATGAATCAGGACGAAGTGAAACAGGAGATCCGTCGCCTGCTCAAGGAGCGCAACGCCCTGTTGCTGGCGCACAATTACCAGCGCGACGAGGTCCAGGAAATAGCTGACATTACGGGGGACTCCCTCGGGTTGTCGATGGAGGCCGCGCGTACCGACCGGGAGGTGATCGTCTTTTGCGGCGTTCATTTCATGGCCGAAAGCGCCGCCATTCTGGCGCCGGACAAGATCGTGCTGCTGCCCCGGCCCGACGCCGGCTGCCCGATGGCCGACATGGTGACGGCCGAGGGGTTGCGGCAGATGAAGGCCGAGCATCCCGGCGCCACCGTCGTCACCTACGTCAACTCGACCGCCGCGGTCAAGGCCGAGAGCGATATCTGCTGCACCAGCTCCAACGCGGTCAACGTCGTCCGTTCCCTCGACGCCGAGGAACTGATTCTGGTTCCCGACCGCAATCTCGGCCGCTACATCGCCGCCCACACCGACAAGACCTGCCATTTCTGGGAGGGCTACTGTCCTACCCACGACCGGATGACGGTGGAGGACGTGCGGCGAGCCAGGCTGGAGCACCCCGACGCGCTCTTCATGGCCCATCCCGAATGCACCCCCGAGGTGCTGGAGATGGCCGACCATATCTGTTCGACCAGCGGCATGTACGAATACGCCGCCAAGAGTCCGGCCAAAAAGTTCATCGTCGGCACCGAGATGGGCATCCTCTACCGTCTGCGCCGGGAGAATCCCGAGAAGGAATTCATCCTGCCCACCGGCAAGTTGATCTGCCCCAACATGAAGCTCACTTCCCTTGAGGACGTGCTCAAGTGCCTCGAGACCATGAGCCCCGAGATCACCGTACCGGCCGATATCCGCGACAAGGCCAAGGTCTCCCTCGATCGGATGCTGGCCGTGCCGCGGGACTGATCCCGCCGGCCATATCGGAAGCAAAAAAGGGCGTGCCGAGGCACGCCCTTCTCTTATTATACTGGTAGTCACAACACCCTTGAAGCGAAAGTCCTGCTGGAAGAGAGCCCCCTGAGGTCGATGGAAAACGAATCGCTACAGCCTGAAATCGCCCATGCCACCGTCCGCTCGTTCGTCGAGGGGGTGCGCGGCGTCCTGCGCTGCGAGGTGCTCGGCCAGGTCGGCTCCAGCGGAGCGTTTCTGCTGGCCAGCCTGCTGGCCGAAAGCGACGAAACCCTGCTGGTGCTGGCCGCCGACCAGAAGCAGGCCGCCCGCTTCGCCGCCGACCTCGAATTCTACCACGGCCGGCCGGGAGAAGTTTATCTCTTCCCTCACTGGGAGGTACGTCCCTACGAGGCGCTGAGTCCCCACCCGGAGATCGAGGCAAGCCGCCTCGCCGCTCTGGCGGCCCTGCACGAGGGAAGGGCGCGGGCGGTGGTGCTGACGGTGCGCGGTCTGCTGCAGAAGGTGATTCCCCGCCAAGTGCTCGACGGACTCTGCGAGGATCTGGTCACCGGCGAAGAATATCCCCGCCGCCAACTGCTGGGCCGGCTGGTCGAGATCGGCTACGCCTCGGTGCCGATGGTCGAGGACCGCGGGACCTTTTCGGCCCGGGGGGACATTCTCGACATCTACCCGCCGACCCGCGGCGAACCGGTGCGCATCGAGTTCTTCGGTGATTTCATCGAGCGGATGCGCCCCTTCGACCCCGCCAGCCAGCGCTCTCGCCAGAGCGAGCTCGAGGAGCTGGCCCTGCTGCCGGCCCGGGAGATGGTCCTGGCCGGGGCGCACCTGGAGACCTTTGCCCGGCGCCTCAAGGAGCGCTGCGATGCCCTCGGCATCGCCCGGCCCAGGCGCGACGCGGTCCTCGAGGAGGTGCGCGAGGGCCTTCTCGCTCCCGGCCGCGCCTTCCTGCTGCCCCTGAACTACGGGGAGCTCGACACCTTCTTCGACTTTGCCCCGTCGGGGCGCTGGGTGGTTCTCGACCCGCCGGCGGTGGAGCAGGCCGCCGACCTCTTCGCCGCCGAGGTCGCCGAGGGCGAAAAACAGGCCGTCGGCCGTGACGAGCCCTTTGCCGCGGCCGACGAACTCTTTCTGCCGCCCGAGTGGCTCGAATCCGAACTGGGACGGCGGCCCCGGATCGATTTTCCCTCCCTGCAGGTCTACCGGCTGGACGAAGACCGGCAGCTCTTTCGCTTCCACGCCGAAGGCAACGGCGACATCCGGGCCGTGCTGCACGGAGAGCAGGGGGGCCTGGCTCCGCTGGCCGAGCGTCTGCGGCGGGGCCGACAGGAGGGCTGGCGCCAGCTCCTCGTCTGCCATCAGCGGGGACAGGCCGAGCGCCTGCTCGACCTGATCGAGACGCACGGAGAAAAACCCGCCTTCGATCCCGCCGACACGGGCAGGGCGGTCGGGGCCGGAGAGGTGCGGCTGGTGCTCGGCGAGCTCTCCGCCGGTTTTCGCCTGCCCGACGAAAAGCTCTCGGTCATCACCGAGGAGGAGATTTTCGGCCCGCGGGTGCGTCGCCGCGGCGTGGCCGAGGCCCGGGCCAAGGCCCTTCTCTCCTCCCTGGCGGAACTCAAGGAGGGCGACTACGTCGTGCACGCCGATCACGGCATCGCCACCTACCGCGGACTGCTGCACCTGCGGACCGGCGGCCTCGAGGGCGATTACCTGCATCTCGAATACGCCGGCGAGGACCGGCTCTACCTGCCCGTCGACCGTATCGAGAAGGTGCAGAAATACATGGGGGGCGAGGGCCACGTTCCGCGTCTCGACAAGATGGGGGGCGGAGCCTGGGAAAAAGCCAAGGTGCGGGCCCGGGCGGCGATCGAGGAGTTGGCCCGCGAGCTGCTCAAGATCTACGCCCGCCGGGAGATGGCCCGGGGAGTGCGCTATTCGCCGCCGGACCGGCTCTTCCGCGAGTTCGAGGCGGCCTTCCCCTACGAGGAGACCCCCGATCAGCAGGCCGCCATCGAGGATGTGCTCGGTGACATGCAGTCCGAGCGCAGCGTCGATCGGCTGATCTGCGGCGATGTCGGCTACGGAAAGACCGAGGTGGCGATCCGGGCCGCCTTCAAGGCCGCCCTCGACGGCAAGCAGGTGGCGATGCTGGTGCCGACCACGGTGCTCGCCCAGCAGCACTTCGAGTCCTTCCGCGAGCGCTTCGCCGAGTTCCCGGTAGAGGTGGAGATGGTCTCGCGCTTTCGCACCGCCGGCGAGCAGAAGCGGATTCTCGAGCGCGCCGCCGAGGGACGGGTCGACATTCTCATCGGCACCCACCGGCTGCTGCAGCGCGACGTCGCCTTCCGCGACCTGGGGCTGGTGATCATCGACGAGGAACAGCGTTTCGGGGTCAGCCACAAGGAGCGGCTCAGGAAGCTGCGCGCCGAGGTCGACGTCCTCACCCTCACGGCCACCCCCATCCCCCGCACCCTGCACATGAGCATGATGGGGATGCGCGACCTGTCGGTCATCGACACCGCGCCGGTCGACCGTCTGGCGGTGCGCACCTACGTCACCCGCTTCGACGACGACCTGATCCGCGAGGCGATCCTGCGCGAGCTGCGTCGCGGCGGCCAGGTCTTCTTCGTCCACAACCGCGTCCAGTCGATCGACGCCATGGCCGATTTTCTCAGGACCCTCGTTCCCGAGGCCCGCATCGCCGTCGGACACGGCCAGCTCGGAGAGAAGGCCCTCGAGGAGGTGATGCTCGGCTTCATCGAGGGCGAGACCAACGTGCTGGTCTGCAGCACCATCATCGAGAGCGGTCTCGATATTCCGCGCGCCAACACCATTATCATCAACCGGGCCGACTGCTTCGGGCTCTCCCAGCTCTACCAGCTGCGCGGCCGCGTCGGACGCTCCAAACACCGGGCCTACGCCTACCTGCTCATCCCCGGCGAAGCCGGCCTGACCCGCGAGGCCCGCGAGCGGCTGCGGGTACTGCAGGAACTCACCGAGCTGGGAGCGGGCTTCCGCATCGCCAGCCACGACCTGGAGCTGCGCGGCGCGGGCGACCTGCTGGGCGCCCGGCAGGCCGGTCAGATCGCCGCCATCGGCTTCGAGATGTACACCGACCTGCTCGAGGAGACCATCCAGGAGCTCAAGGGCCTGGAAAAGGAGGAACAGGTCGATCCCGAGATCCGCCTGGGGCTGTCGGCCTTTCTGCCCGAAAAATACGTTCCCGATCCCAACCAGCGCCTCGTCTTCTACAAGAAGCTGGCGGCGGCCGGCGACGAGGAGGCCCTCTACCTGGCGGCCGACGAGCTGCGCGACCGCTACGGGGAAATCCCGCCGCCGGCGGCCCTGCTGCTCGAAGTCATGAAGCTGCGGGTGGTGATGAAACGGCTCAAGGTCGAACAGGCCGAATTCGACGGCCGCAACCTGGTCTTCGCCTTCCATGCCGCCACTCCGGTGCCGCCGGAGCGCATCCTGGCCCTGCTCGAGGACCCGCAGGGACGATACCGTTTTTCCCCCGATTACCGCCTTTCGATCCGCCTCGGTCGATGCCCCGGCGAAGAGGTGCTGGCGGCGGCCAAAAAAGAATTGCGGGCCTTTCTCTAGCTGTGCTAGGTTCTTTTCATCCGGGCTTTCCCGGCCCTTCCGGCCTTTTTGCCGCCCGATGCGGGAAAACAAGATTCCAACGATGACCCGTCGAATGACCTACCGAATTTTGCTGCCGTGTCTTCTCGTCGCCCTCCTTTCCGCCTGCCAGCGTCGGCAGGAAGAGGCGTCCCCGGTCCTGCTGCGCGTCGATGGCCGCAGCGTCAGCCTGGAGCAGTTCCGGGAGGACTTCGAAGGGACCCTGCCGGCCGGCCAGACCCTGTCGGAGGAGGAGCGCGACGGGTTGCAGCGAGCCTTCCTGGTGCAGGTCATCGACCGGGAGCTGGTTCTGGCCGAAGCCGACCGCCTCGGGATCACCGTCACGCCATCGGAAGTCGAGGCCGCCCTGCAGGAGTATCGGCGCGATTATCCGGCCGGATCCTTCGAAAAGATGCTGAACGATCGGGGCATCACCCTGGAGCCGTGGCGCCGGGAGTTGGAGCAGGGGCTGCTGGTGGAAAAGGTGGTGCGTCAGGCCGCCTATGCCGGGGTGGCGGTGAGCGAGGAGGAGATCGCGGCCTGCTACCGGGAGCACCTCGAGGAGTTCGATCGTCCCGAACAGGTGCGCGCCCGACAGATCGTCGTCGCCAGCGAGGAGGAAGGGCAGAAGATCCTCGGACGCCTGCGTCAGGGCGCCTCCTTTGCCGAGACCGCGCGGCGCTATTCGCTCTCTCCCGACGGCGAACAGGGCGGGGATCTCGGATTTTTCGCCCGCGGACAGATGCCGCCGGAGTTCGATGCCGTCGTCTTTACCCTGCCCGTCGGGCGGCTCAGCGACCTGGTCAAGAGCGAATACGGCTACCATGTCTTCCTGGTGGAGGAACGACGCGAGGCGGTCCGTCTTACTCTCGAGGATGTCCGGGAGCAGATCGGCGCCCGTCTGCGCTCCGAAATGGAGGAGAAGGCCTATCACGACTGGCTTCAGAACCTGCGGGCGCGGGCGACCATCGAGGTCGACAGCTCCCTTCTCTGATAATCGAAAACACGGGGTAACCGTTCAGCATGCCTGAATAATTACCACACGGAGTGAAGGAAATCGGTATATGAAGCGTATGATAGCAATCCTTTCCGTATGGCTGCTTCTGCTGCCAGCCCTCTGCCCGGCCGCGCAGACGGTCAGCCGAATCGCCGCGGTGGTCAATGACGAGATCATTACCACCCACCAGCTCGACCGGGAAATGGCCGAGCGGCTCGCCGCCGAAGGCGGCAAGGATATCGGGGCGGAGAAGATGGAGGCGATGCGCCGCGAACTCCTCTCCAAGATGATCGACGATGTCCTGGTCCGGCAGCGCAGCGAGGAGCTCGGCATCGAGGTGACGGAGGAGGAGGTCGAGGCGGCGATCGACGACATTCAGAAACAGAACAAGCTGAGCCGGCAGCAGCTGATCGACGCCCTGGAGTATCAGGGCATGCCCTTCGATTCCTACCGCGACAACATGCGGCAGCAGATCCTGCGCTACAAGCTTATCGGCCGCGAGGTCCAGGCCAAGGTCGATGTTTCCGACCGCGAGGTGCGGGACTACTTCCGCCAGCATATCGACGACTACCGGGAGGAGCCGAAGATGCGCCTCAGTCGCATCACCTTCCCGATACCCGACAAGGCGACCGAGGTGCAGGTCGATGCCATCCGCAACCGGGCCGAGGAAGCCCTGGAGAGGCTGCGGCAGGGGGAGGATTTCTACGCCGTCCTGCTGAGCTATTCCGCCGAGCAGCGGGCCGACGGCGGCGACATGGGCCTGTTTGCCGAGGGGGAGCTGACGCCCGCTTTCGACCGGGCCGTTCGCGATCTTCAGGAAGGCGAGGTCAGCGGGGTGGTCCAGACTCCGAAGGGCTTTCACCTCCTGCAACTGCAGGAGCTTATCCCCGGAAGCATTCGCAAGTTCGACGCGGTGCGGCCGGAGATTCGCGAAACTCTCGAAAAGGAAAAAACCGAGCAGCGATTCAAGGAATGGTCCAAAGGGCTCCAGAAGGGGGCCTACATCGATATCCGGCTTTGACACCATCCGGATGCCGAGTGTCGCCCTTGCTCCACGCCCCGCCGTTTTTTTCGGCGGGGCGTTCTTGTTTTCGGCCGTCAACCGATAGCGGAAAGTCTTCTTTCCCTGGGGGAATGGATGGAAACCTTCAGCAGGCTTTCAACCTTGTTACCTCCTGGCCATACGGGAGCGCCGACGGTTCGATTGGAAGAAGATTGCAATCGATAAAAATAATTCCTATAATCACGCATTCAAACTCCTCGGCACGGTTATAGGCAATAAAAGGTATTTTATAATCGATTAGAAAACCGGGTGTCTGGTATTTTTTTCGATAAAAAGGCTTTTTGAGATTTGTTTTAATCTTGTCGCATGGGAGCAATAGAAAGTCAGAGGGAGGGTTCCATGGGAAAGATTCTGGTGGTCGACGATTCGGCCTTTGCTCGTCTGAATATCTGCCGGATATTGAAATCGGCCGGCCATGAGATTTTCGAAGCGGCCAATGGTCGGGAAGGCCTTGACCTGGCGATGGCTCTGAAGCCGGACTGTATCTTGTCCGATCTGCTGATGCCGGAGATGGACGGCATCGATTTTCTGGCCGCCCTCAAGGAGCAGCGCATCGTTCTGCCGGTCATCGTTCTGACGGCCGATATTCAGGAGACCAAAAAGCGGCAGTGCCTCGATTTCGGCGCCGCCGGATTCCTCCAAAAGCCGCCGCAGAAAGAGGAGCTTCTGGCACAGATCGAAACGGCGCTGTCGGCCGGGAGGTAGTGAGAATGAAACAGGTTCCCAGCGAGTACCAGCTCGACGCCCTCAGGGAAATCGTCAACACCGGGGTGGGCAAGGCCGCCGCTTCGCTCAACGAAATGCTCGAGGCCCATATCGAACTGCAGGTCCCCTCGGTGACTCTGTTCCAGTTGGAGGAGCTCAGCGCCGAGTTGAGAGACAACGCCGAGGCCGAAATCGCCTGCGTGCAGCTCGATTTTCACGGTTCCTTCGCCGGCACCGCGGCGCTCGTCTTCCCGCCCGCCAGCGCGGTGCAGCTGGTGGCCACCCTCACTGGCGAAGACCCGGAGGCCCCCTACCTCGACGGGGTGATGGCCGGCACCCTCAACGAGGTCGGAAATATCCTCATCAACGGCGTGGTCGGCACGATCGGCAATATTCTGGACAGGCCATTCGAGTTCTCGGTTCCGAACTACGTCGAAGGCAAGCTCGACGAGTTGCTGCAGCAGAAAAACCCCGGCGGGGAGCTGACGGTTCTGCTGATCCGCACCCGGTTCCGGGTACAGGACCGGCAGATCGAGGGAAACATCTTTCTCGTCTTCGAGCTCGGTTCCTTTGGAGATTTTTTCCGCACCCTGAACGGTCTTTAAATGAACGGTTTGGCCTCTATGAGCAGGGAATTCGAAAAAGCGACCGAGCGTTTCGTGCTCCTGGACCACGCCCCGATCGGACAGCTGGTCCTGCGGCAGGACTACGTCGTCCTCTTCTGGAACAAGTGTCTGGAGGCCTGGACCGGCATCGACCGCAGCCGCATCGTCGGCACGGACATCCGGGAGTTTTTTCCCCATCTCGGCGCCGCCAAGTATGTCGACCGCATCGCCGGCATCTTCGCCGGCGGGCCGCCGACCATTTTCTCTTCCCAGCTCCATCGCTACGTCATCCCGGCCCTGCTGCCCGGGGCCAAGCACCGCTCCCAGTACACCGTGGTCACCTCGATCCCGTCCGAGTGCAAGGAGGCGTGCTATGCCCTCTTCGCGATTCAGGATGTGACCAGTCTCACCGAGGCCATCGAGAACCACCGGGCGGCTCTCAAGCGGGCCATGGAGGAGATGGAGGAACGCAAAAGGGCGCAGGCCGAACTGGAGACCTTTTCCGAGGAGCTCAAGAGGCTCAACCGGGCTCTGGAGGAACGTTCCATTCGTGACGGCCTGACCGGCCTGTACAACCACCGTCATTTTTACGAAGTGCTGAATCGCGACTTCCAGCTCGCCTTGCGCAACGACACGGACCTGGCCTGCATCCTGCTCGACCTCGACCATTTCAAGGAGGTCAACGACACCCATGGCCACCCGTGCGGGGACGCGGTGCTTCGGGAAGTCGCCGCGGTGATCCGGCGAAAGGTTCGCAAGACCGACGTGGTCGCCCGGTACGGCGGCGAGGAGTTCGCCCTCCTGCTGCCCAACACCGACCTCTCGGGCGCCCGGCGGATGGCGGAAAATATCCGCCTCGGCCTGCAGCAGCACCAGTTCCGCCACCAGGGGACGGTTTTGCAGATCACGGCCAGTGTCGGCCTGGCCAGTCGCCGGGTCCACCAGCCGGCCACTCCCCAGGATCTGCTCACCCTGGCCGACACGGCGTTGTATGATGCCAAAAGCTCGGGCAGAAACCGGCTGCGGATAAGCTGTGCCGTGAACGGCGAGATCCCTTTCGCCCAGAGGGGCACCACCGGCTAGGATCGCCACCCCTTTGCTCTCCTCGCCACGTCCCGGACCCCGGTCGCGTCTCCGCTCCCAGTGTCTCTTCAGTCCCTTTTACCGTCCTTCCCCCAGACCTTTTGCAGAAAGCGATCACGGCCCGAACCGGCGCGGTAGTACTGGTAGCGCGCCGGTTCCTGCCTGGAGTAGTCCTGATGGTACTCTTCGGCCGGATAGAAGGGGCCGGCCGGGACGATTTCGGTGACGACGGGGGCGTCGAAACGCCCGCCGCGGACCAGCTCCTCGCGCGACTCCTCGGCCAGGCGCTTCTGCTTCTCGTCGAGGTAGAAGATGGCGCTGCGGTATTGGCTGCCGCGGTCGACGAACTGGCCGCCGTCGTCGGTCGGATCGATGTTGCTCCAGAAGACCTCCAGGAGCCGGCGATAGCTCACCTGCGCGGGGTCGTAGACGATCCGCACCGCTTCTGCGTGACCCGTCCCGCCGCTGCAGACTTCCTGGTAGTTGGGGTTTTCCTTGTCCCCCCCGGTGTAGCCGGAAGTCACCGAGAGCACTCCTTCGACTTCGAGCTTTTTGAAGGGGGGCTCCATGCACCAGAAACAGCCGCCGGCGAAGATCGCCGTTGCGGTTTTCCCGGATGGACTCATCATCGTTTTCTCCTTGTCGGGGACAACGCCTCTGTCCTCGCGGCGTCGGCCGCGAGGCAGGGGCGTTCAGGCGGGCCGGCGGACCCTCACTTCTCCGGTACGAAGTCGAGAGCCGCCGAATTGATGCAATAGCGCAACCCCGTCGGTGCGGGCCCGTCGGCAAAAACATGGCCGAGATGGCCGCCGCAACGGGCGCAGTGGACCTCGGTGCGGACCATGAAGAACTTGCGATCCTCCCTGCGGTCCACATTCTCCTCGGCGAACGGGGCGGTAAAACTCGGCCAGCCGGTTCCCGAATCGAACTTCGCCCGCGAACCGAACAGCTCGAGCCCGCAGCCGGAGCAGCGGTAGACGCCCTCGCCGTGATGGTCGTGGTACTTGCCGGTGAAGGCCCGCTCCGTTGCCTCCTCGCGCAGCACCCGGAATTGCTCGTCGGTGAGGGCTTCGCGCCACTCCTCTTCGCTTTTCATCACTTTTTCCGCCATGACGTTCGCTCCTCTTCCGGTGGGACGGACCCCGAGCCGCTCTTATCGCGAAGTCTTCTTCTCCCCGTCAAGGGTGCGCACATAGGTGTCCGCTTCTTTCAGCCACCGCCGCATCCGCGGCTCGTCGACGCGCCGGGGATCGTAAATGACCCGGTCGACTTCGTGCCATCCCTTCCAGCCCCGCTCCACTTTGAGCACCCCGGGACGTTTCTCGAGGGCGGCGGCGCCGACATCGTAGCAATGGACGACGAAAGTGACGCTCGCCGCGCCGGGAGGAATCTCCGCGGCAATGCAGCCCGCGGCCAGGAAGAGGGCCAAAGTCAGGAGTGTGCCGAAAACCATCCGTTTCATGCTTTCCTCCATTTCCCCCGTTCGGAGGACACCCCGTTGCCCGTGGCATCGCACAGAGCCCGCATGATTGCCGCGATCATCCCTGTATCCTTCATTGTATCCTCCATCCGGTTTCCATGCAGAAATTACCGAGGGACACGTTTTCAGTTGTTGGGTCGCAGCGGGCATTCGAAGTAGATTCCCGTATCGACCAGTTCGCCGTGCCCCACCGCCCCGTGCTTGAAAAGGTCGGTGTCCCTTGCGGCCCCCCAGGGCCGTGGACATCCTTCTCCTTGATTGCAAGCTTAACGGATGGGGGTAAAGGTGTGATGACAGAAGGGTAAAAATTCGGTAAAGAGTCGGGGGAGGGGCGGGATGACCTTCTGCTCTGGCTCCTAGGGCGGCAGGATGAACCATACCCGCGTCTCGCCTTCATCGCTTTCGGCTCCGACCCTGCCGCCATGGGCCTCGATCAGTTCCTTGACGATGGCCAGGCCGATACCGGCGCCGCCCGCTTCGCGGGAGCGGGAACGGTCGGTTCGGTAGAAGCGTTCGAAGATGTAGGGCAGATCGGCGGCGGGGATGCCGGGGCCGCTGTTGGCGAAGAGCACCCTGACGCCGTCCTCCGCCGCCGCCGTCGCGACGCTAATGCGGCCGCCCTCCGGCGTGTACTTGCAGGCATTGTCGACCAGGTTGCGGATCGCCTGCAGCAGCTTGTCGCGGTCGGCCCGGACCCGTCCGGCCTGCGGGGAAAAATCGGTTTCGACGGCAATCCCCTTGGCCTCGATTTGGGGGCGGTAGACGGCGAGCATCTGGCGGATCGCCTCGGGCAGGTCGATCTCCCGGCGTTCAAGGTAGGCCCGCGCGGCCTCGGCCCGGGCCAGTTGCCCGAGGTCCTCGACGAGGTGGACGAGGCGCAGCACCTCGTCCTGCAGCATGGCGAAGGTTTCCCGGTCGGGCGAAACCACCCCGTCGGCGAGGCCTTCGAGGTAGCCGCGCAGGTTGGTCAGCGGCGTACGCAGCTCGTGGGCGACGTCGGAGACCATCGTCTTGCGCAGACGCTCCAGGCGCTCAAGGGAGTCGGCCATGCGGTTGAAGGCGGCGCCGAGTTCGCCGACCTCGTCGGCGGTGGTGGTCTCGACGCGTGCCGAGAAATTGCCGGATGCCACCTCCCGCGTCGCCCGGACCATCTGCGCCAAGGGTCGCAATACCCGGCGGGTCAGCAGGTAGCTCAGCAGGAAGGAGAGGGCCAGGGCCAGGGCGCCGGCCCAGATCAGGTAACGATGGATGGCGGTCAGGAAGGCGTGGTGGGTCTCGGTCGGCGCGACCATGTACTTATCCATCAGCACCATGAAGTAGTCGGCCGCCAGATGGTCGATGGCCAGCCAGAGGATGCCGACGATGACGACGATCACCGGCACGGTGGTGACCAGCAGCAGTTTCCAGTGCAACCGGAGTTTCATCGGCAGAGCCTTCGAGGGCGGCCGCGGGAGCTCAACCCCCGGTCTCCTCGGCGAAGCGGTAGCCGAAACCGCGCACCGTCTCGATGAAACGCGGCGCCGCCGGATCGTCGCCGAGCTTCTGGCGCAAGTGGCCGACATGGACGTCGACCACCCGGTCGACGACCGTCTCGCCGTGCTCGTGAATGCGATCGAGCAGCTCTTCGCGGGTAAGGACACGGCCCGGCGCCTCCATCAGGGCGTGCAGCAGGCGGTATTCCACCGCCGTCAGCTCCAGCGGCCGGCCCTCGAGGGTTGCCCGCCGTCTCTGCGGGTCGAGGACCAGACCACCGAGTTGGAGAACTCCGGAGCGTTTTTGCACCGGCCGGCTGCGCCGCAGGATCGCCTTGATGCGCGCGACCAGCTCGCGCGGGCTGAAGGGCTTGACCACGTAATCGTCGGCCCCGAGCGAGAGCCCCAGCACCCGGTCGATCTCCTCCTCGCGGGCGGTCAGCATCAGGATCGGCACGTCCGAGGCCCTGCGCAGCTCGCGGCAGACCTCCCAGCCGTCGGCTCCGGGTAGCATCACGTCGAGAACGACGAAATCGGGCGGCCTTCTTCCGGCGATCGCCAGGGCCTCGGAGCCGTCGTGGACGACCTGCGTGGCGAAGCCTTCGCGCTGCAGATATTTATCCACCAGCGCCGCCGTGTTGCGGTCGTCCTCGACGATGAGGACGGTGGTCTGCCGGGTGCCAGCGTTCATGGCCGCGTCTTGGTGAGGGAGGGTTCGGGGGATCGGATTCGCATGGAAAAAGTATAACAGGTTGGCCGAAGCCGGCGGCCGCGCGGTATCCCGACCTTTCCTGCTTCACTTTCGCCGAAGGGGTACGGGGCGCTTCTCGCTCAGAAAGACCCACCCTTTGGCGATGCGGTAGATCAGCCAGATGCCGTCCACGACCAGGATGAAGTAGCCGATGAGCAGGACGAAGGTGAGACTGCCGATGGCGGCCCAGAGCAGGCCGAACCAGAAGGTGCGGATCTGCCAGCGGAAGTGGGACTCGAGCCAGGTTCCCCGGACGTCGTCGATCTTGATGTAGTTGACGATGAGGGCGGCGATGAAGGAGAGGCCGAGGAGGAAGCCGGTAGCCTGCAGGGCGTAGACGATGTGGGCCATCCTCTCCAGCGAGGCCGGGTCCGTCTTCAGGTCGGCAGGGGTTTTCGTCTCTTCCATGGTGGCTCCTTTCCTTCGGTTTTCTCAAGGATAGCAAAGAAAGGCGGCCGGCGCCGAGGGCAAAACGGGGGCGGCGGCAAATCCCTGTTGTTTTCCCGGAAGGGCTCCGGTAAGATGCCGGGGTACGGCCGGATAAGAGGATTTTTTGCCATGGGCTATCGCAATCTTTCCGAGTGCGTCCGGGACCTCGAGGCGCACGGGCGCCTGCGGCGCATCAAGCAGGAGGTCGACCCCTGTCTGGAGATCGGCGCCATTCAGCGCCGGGTCTACCGGGCCGGCGGGCCGGCGCTCCTGTTCACCCGCGTCCGGGGGACCGCCTTCCCGATGCTCGGAAACCTCTTCGGCGCCCTGGAGCGCACCCGGTTCATCTTCCGCGACACCCTGCGCACCGTCGAACGCCTGGTCTCGATCAAGCTCAACCCCCTGGCCGCGCTCAAGGACCCCCTCGGCTACCTCGGAGCTCCGAAAGGCGCCCTGCACCTGCTGCCGAAAAAGGTTCGCACGGGGCCGATCCTGGCCCATTCCACCACCCTCGGGCAGCTACCCCAGCTCAAGTCCTGGCCCGACGACGGGGGAGCCTTCATCACCCTGCCGCAGGTCTATTCGGAGAGCGCCGCCAGGCCGGGCCTGCGCCACTCCAACCTGGGGATGTATCGGGTGCAGATCTCCGGCGGCCGCTACCGGGCCGACCGCGAGGCCGGCATCCACTACCAGATCCACCGCGGTATCGGCGCCCATCACGCCGAGGCGATCGAACGCGGCATCCCCTTCCGGGTCAATGTCTTCGTCGGCGGCCCCCCGAGCCTGACGGTGGCGGCGGTGATGCCCCTGCCCGAGGGCCTGCCCGAACTCTCCTTCGCCGGCCTGCTCGGCGGCCGCCGCATTGCCATGGTCTGCCCGCCGGGACGGCTGCCGATGCCGGCCGAGGCCGACTTCGTCGTCAGCGGCACCATCGACCCCGACAGGACGCTGCCCGAGGGTCCCTTCGGCGACCACCTCGGCTACTACAGCCTGGCCCACGACTTTCCGGTGCTGCGGGTCGAGAGGGTCCACCACCGTCCCGGCGCCATCTGGCCCTTTACCACCGTCGGCCGGCCGCCCCAGGAGGACACCACCTTCGGGGCCTTCATCCACGAGCTGACCGGACCGCTGATCCCCGAGGTCCTGCCCGGCGTTCATGCCGTGCACGCAGTCGACGCCGCCGGCGTCCATCCGCTGCTGCTGGCGCTCGGCAGCGAACGCTACGTGCCCTATGCCGAGGAGCGCCGGCCGCAGGAGCTTTTGACTCTGGGCAACGCCATCCTCGGCCAGGGACAGCTCTCGCTGGCCAAGTACCTGCTCATCGCCGCCCGCGAGGACGCCCCGCGGCTCGACGTCCATGACATCCCGGCCTTTTTCCGCCACGTTCTGGAGCGGGTCGACTGGCGACGCGACCTGCATTTCCAGACCCGGACCACCGTCGACACGCTCGATTATTCGGGCAGCGGCTTCAACGAGGGCTCCAAGGTGGTGATCGCCGCCGCCGGCGGGAAGCGTCGCGAACTGCCGACGGAAGTCCCCGGCGAGCTGAGGCTGCCGCAGGGCTTCGACCGCCCCCGCCTCGTCCTGCCGGGGGTGCTGGCGGTGCAGGGACCCCGCTGCACCGACTTCCGCCGCGGGGCCGACCCTTCCGTGGAGGCCTTCGTCGGCGCCTTCGACCCGGACGATCCGCTCAACGCCTTTCCGCTGGTGGTGGTGGTCGACGACAGCGACTTTGCCGCCGGCCGCCTCGACAACTTTCTCTGGAGCGTCTTCACCCGCTCCGACCCGGCCGGCGACCTCTACGGCATCGGCGCCTTCTGCCGGGCCAAGCACTGGGGATGCGCCGGTTCGCTGGTGATCGACGCCCGGATCAAGCCGCATCACGCCCCGCCGCTGGTCGAGGATCCGGCGGTGGAACGGCGGGTCGACGCCCTGGGGGCGCCGGGCGGACCGCTGCACGGAATAATCTGAAAAAATGGAATCCGCATCATGAAGAACGCGAACCCGGGCCTGCTGCAAGCCATCGGCAACACCCCCCTGGTTGAACTCAACCGCCTCAATCCCAACCCGAGGGTGAGGATTCTGGCCAAGCTCGAGGGCAACAACCCGGGCGGTTCGGTCAAGGACCGTCCGGCCCGTTACATGATCGAAAAGGCCGAGGAGACCGGACTGCTGACGCCGGAGAAGACCATCCTGGAGCCGACCTCCGGCAACACCGGCATCGCCCTGGCGATGATCGGGGCGGCCCGGGGCTACCGAGTGAAGCTGGTGATGCCCGCCTGCGTCAGCGTCGAGCGGCGCAGCGTGCTCGAGGCCTACGGGGCCGAGCTCGTCCTGTCGCCGGCCGAGGAGGCCACCGACGGGGCGATCCGGATGGCCCACCGCATCCTGGGCGAAGAGCCGCAGCGCTACTACATGCCCAACCAGTACGACAACGATAGCAATCCCCTGGCCCATTACGAGACGACCGGGCCGGAGATCCTGGCCCAGAGCGGCGGGGAGATCGACGCCTTCGTCGCCGGCATGGGCACCGCCGGCACCCTGATGGGCGTCGGCCGCTTCCTCGCCGAGCATCGGCCGCAGGCCCGCATCGTCGGCATCGAGCCGCGTCTCGGCCACAAGGTTCAGGGATTGAAGAACATGCGCGAGGCGATCGTTCCGGGGATCTACGATCCGGAAAGACTCGATGCCAAGGTGAGCGTCGACGACGAGGAGGCCTTCGAGGCGGCCCGCATGCTGGCGATCCACGAGGGGCTCTTCGTCGGCATGTCGAGCGGCGCGGCGGCGGCCGGAGCGATCGCCCTGGCCCGGCAGATGGACGCCGGAACGATCGTCACCCTCTTGCCCGACCGGGGCGACCGCTACCTGAGCACCGCCCTCTTTCGCTCGGTCTGCGCCTGTTGTCCGCCCTGAGGCCGACGGGCTTTTTCAGGATGTTTCGTTAAACCATGCTTCCCGGGGAGGTCCCGTGGCTCTGCCCGAACTGGTACGGAAAACGATCGAGAGGGAGTTGACCCGCTATTGTCGGGACAAGATCATTCCCTGCAAGACGGGTCAGGCGCGTCTCCATTTCAATATCCGCGGCGAAACGGTGACCCTCTTCAAGCAACGCACCGCGGCTCCGTCGCGGCCCAGCCTGGTCGCCACGCCGGTGGCCCAGTTCCGTTACAGCCACGACCTCAACCAGTGGACCCTGCACTATCCGGGGCAGGACAACCTCTGGTGTTTTTACCTCAACGCCGGACCCCACCTCGACTTTTGCAAGCTGCTCCGCCACCTGGACGAAGACCCCCTCCATCTATTCTGGGAGTGACTCCCGACCTTTGCAACGCCCCGTCGCGCCGTATAATTGCCTTTAAGGGTTGACCCTTCAGGGTACCTTTTCCCTGCTCCCCGGTTCGAAAGCGTGACTACGGAGGGAAAAGCCATGCGCAGGCCCCATTTTCAAAGGCTGAAATGCCTGTGGGCATTCCTTCTGGCAGCGCTGCTGTTGGCGGGATGTTCACCGAAACGCGGCTACGAGGCGGCCCTGGTGTTGGCCGACATTGCCGCCGGCGATAAGCCGAGCCGGCTGAAGCAGGTCACGCCGGAGCCGCAGCGCGAAAGCGTCTTCATCGACCGGCGCGGGCAGGAGCTGTGCGGCGACCTCTACCTTTCTCCGGAAGGGACGCTCGCCGGCCTGCTGCTGGTTCCCGGCGCCGCCGAAGAGGGCAAGGACGATCCCCGCCTGGTGGCCTTCGCCGAATCGCTGGCCCGG
>Ga0102953_1000102_pt1 | contig 55752 bp, 46 predicted proteins | sample SalPon2A_C_D2_MG_FD_78509 | JGI IMG/M metagenome (GOLD analysis project Ga0102953, IMG submission 78509) | Soil microbial communities from South San Francisco under conditions of wetland restoration - Salt Pond MetaG R2A_C_D2_MG | ecosystem: Environmental > Terrestrial > Soil > Wetlands | place...
ATCGGTGTCATGGCAGCTAGAACATGTGTTATGGACCTTGGGATCGGTATCATCAACCAGCAGAGTGCTGGTGTGACAGCTGCCGCAGCTAATATCATCAGTGATTGTTACCAGGGAGCTGTGGTCAACTGACTCCGGATGAATGGTTGTAAAATCCAGACCATGACAGGTGGTGCAGTCGCCGCCGGAATTAAAATACTTGCCTTCAGCCAGACTGTGTAAAGCGCCATCGGTGTCATGGCAGCTAGAACATGTGTTATGGACCTTGGGATCGGTATCATCAACCAGCAGAGTGCTGGTGTGACAGCTGCCGCAGCTAATATCATCAGTGGTTGTTACCAGGGAGCTGTGGTCAACTGACTCCGGATGAATGGTTGTAAAAACCGTGCCATGACAGGTAGTGCAGTTGCCAGGCGCAGATTTGCCTTCAGCCAGGTTTATCCGGTTATAATTTGTGTCATGACAGGTTGAGCAGTCGTTGTGCACTTTGGGGTCTGTTGCATTGACAAGAGGGGGCGGGTCGTTATGGCAGTTACCGCAACCAGTCGTACCCACAATTAGCAGAGCGTAATGTTTTTCAACGAAAGCATGGATTGTGGGGAAAGTGTCTCCGTGACAGTTGAGGCAAGAGATATCAGTGCCACCCAAGCCGTCTTCAATTGCCTGCTTGACAGTTTGCGGGTCAAGTTTTGTTCCGCTATAGGCATGACAGGTGGTACACTCCCAACCATTCTCGTAGTTAAAGTGCAGAGCATTAATATCTGCATCGCTCTCCATGGTACCGGTTCCTGGTTGACCGAGGATTGAGGTGTCGCTGGTATGGCAGTTGGCGCACAGGGGGTCTATCACTCTGTGATCATGGGCCGTACCTGATTCATGGTCTGCCAGCAGGGTATCGTGGCAGGTCAGACAGTCCGGTTTGCCATTGAAAGCATAGGCATCGTTAACTTTTTGCCATACTATATTCGCAGCAGGGACAGGCCTATAATATTCGCTATCATGCCAGTCGTGACAGGAAATACAACGGATTATCTGACCGGCCTCCATATTGTTGCTTATGCTGGCAGTTCGTACTGTGCGCCCATAGTGCCCATTCCTTATGTTGGCCGCTTGCTCAGCATGACACTCTACACAATTGGAATATGGGGGTTGGATTCGACCATGCGCTAACCCGATAATAACGTAATCATGGCAGCCAAGACAGTCATATTCTTCAGGGAAAATCAAGTCATAACCGTCACAATCTTGGTCTATGTAGTCGCCGTAAACCTCGGAGGCGCCAGGATGTATGTCGGCATTATTGTCATCGCAGTCATCGGCACTGCCACCGCAGGAGCCGATAGCAGTGAAACCGTCTCCATCGTTGTCAATGGGCAACAGCCCTTCATCGGCCAGACCGTCGCAGTTGTTGTCAAGACCGTCGCAGATCTCGGTATTCCCTGGAAAGTTATTGGGATCATTATCATCACAATCATCGGCACTGCCGGCGCAGGAGCCGATCGCGGTGGAGTTGTCAGCGTCCATATCATTTGCGCAGGAGGGCAATCCCGAAAACAGTATGTAGGAAGGCGTTACGGAACCGGCTGAAACGGTTAAGGTGCCGGGAATACTGGTTAACATATAATTATCAATAAAAAAACAGTCATAACCGCCCTCGAGTACAACCGAAGCGTCCGCATCAAAGGCCAAATTTACATCCGGCATGGCTCCAGCCATCAGCTTCAATGTAAAATCATACAGACCTGAGTTAACAGCAGATGTATACGCTGAGTTTATGGAGTTGTAATATGAGCCGTCGGAATCGAGCATGACGGGAAGGTTATAACAGTCTGACACCAGGTAATCTTCAATCACTGTATCCTGACCGTCGCCATTTGCGGAAGTCAGGGTTACTGGGTAGGTACCCGACAGATAATAGGCATGCATTGGGGCTTGGTCTGTGCTGGTCGAGCCGTCACCGAAATCCCAAAACCATGAAGTTGGAGTTCCTGAAGAATTGTCAGTAAATTGGACAGCAACAGGGACGCTTGAGTCACCGCTTAACGGGTGGGCCTCAAAAGCAGCCGTGGGGGGAGCAGAATAACTTACTGTGGCTGAGAAAAAAAGCATGGACAAGCAGGACCCAACAACGAAGAAATTTTTATGAACAGTCACGAGAACGCACACCTTCTTATATTTATATTTAGAATTAATATTATATCATATCTCATTGTATTTCCTCAGGCAACAATCAGCGTATTACAATTCCATTTTCGAGCAGATGTTTTTTGACGTCGGCAATTGGCACTTCTTTGCGATGAAAAATACCGGCTGCCAGGGCAGCTTCAGCCTTGGTTTTGTTGAAGACTTCTGAGAAATGTTCGGGGCAGCCGGCACCGCTTGAAGCAATTACCGGAATTGATATATTCTCATGCAGCAGATTAATTAACTCTAGGTCAAATCCGGAGTTTGTGCCGTCTTTGTCTATACAGTTGAGCAGAATTTCACCGGCGCCGAGGATTTCGCTCACCTGTGCCAAGGTCAGGGCGTCAAGTTCACGGCCTTCGCGGCCTCCCTTGACAGTACATTGATACCAGCAATAGTTCTCACCGTTAGGGCCAGGAAAGGATGTTCGTATGGTCTGGTGTGGTGTCGCATCAGGTGAGTCGACATAGACTCGGCGTGGGTCAACAGAAATTACCACGGCCTGTTTTCCATAAACTTCGGAAATTTGTTCAATCGAACTTTTACCGGTTTTTGTTTTATTATTGGCAAGATACTCTTCAACTGCATAGACCGCATCACTGCCAATGGAGATTTTATCGGCACCTGAACGAAAATATTCTGATGCAACATCAAGGGAGGAATAGTCCTGTCCGTCAGAAGCTCTGTATTGGCGGATTCCACCGCCAATGGTCAGTGGCACAAATACCTGCTCAGAGGTTCGCTGCAAGATCTCGATCATTGGCTGGTCTTTAAGCGGAAAATCCCTGAAACCGGTAATGTTGAGGAAAGTCACTTCATCAGCTCCTTCCATATAATAACGGTTGGCCAGCTCAACTGGTTTACCCAGGTTGCGGACCTCTCCTTCATTTCTGACATCGTACTGGTCGCCTTTAGTGACAACAAGATCTCCTCTGTCGTTGGTTCGTACGTCAAGGCAGGCGATTATTCGTTTTGCCAATTGTGTGGGCTTGGGAGAAGGGTCGTTAGAACCTGCCGGCAGAGTTGTTTCACCGGAAAGAAAATTTTTCAACAGGACAAGACCTGCTTCGCCACTTTTTTCAGGGTGAAACTGAAAGGCTGCAACCGCTCCTTTCTGGACTCCGCTGATAAATTCGTCTCCATAATCGGTTGTGGTAAGAATCCACTCCCGATTTAAATCATTGGCCATTGCCCGATAGGAATGAACAAAATAGAGTTTTTCCTGTTTGTAGCCATTAAACAGGGGTGATGGTTTGCGGATATTGATCCCATTCCAGCCAATCTGAGGCACAGACTGGCTGGAATGATCAAAAAGCCCGACATTTCCAGGTATGACGCCTAAGCCTGGCACTCCGGGGGACTCTTCACTTGAATCAAAAAGGGTCTGCAAGCCAAGGCATATACCCAAAAAAGGTTTGTTTTCTTTGATGTGGGCAATTAAAGGCTCGATCAGGTTGAGTTCGTTGAGCCGGGATATGGCATTTCCAAAACTTCCGACGCCGGGAAATACAAGCTTTTGGGCATTGCGAATATCTTCGGCAGTTGTAACATCTTTGACAGAGTAGCCGAGTTTGCGAATTGCATTTCGCACACTTCTGACATTACCTGCACCGTAGTCAAGTAGAGTAATCATAGAAACACCTGAACCGGCAAAGCCGATTATTTATAATTAGATAGGAGAATGATATATTGATAGACAACCTTTATTGCGAGCAAACTAGTTTTTTTTATTTTTTAAATATGATCTAATCTTTACCTGAGAGTGTGCATTAAAGCAAGTTTTGTGTTAGTAGAAATGCACCAGTTTGATGTGTACTACGCTGTGGCTGTAGTCTCGTGTTCAAGGGCCAGCCAAGAGTGAAATCATGTACTATTGCGAGGGTGTTAAGTGTGTCTGCAAGGTTAAGATGCTGGAGCTTAGTTGCCTGTGCCTAAATTCGCAACCCATTTGGCACACTAAACAAGAATCTGTCCCCATTAACTGAACTTTGAGTGTACTTTTGGCTTGTAAATAGAGTTTACTATAAATTTCTGGAGAAAATATGGACGTTGTTGATAGCGAAGGGATGATCATTGAGCTTAATTATAGGAATGATCTGGTTGACGAGCGGTTAAGTGATGAACGCTTTAATAGCCGAAAAATGTTTGAACTGTTGCCTGAGTCAATTGTCGATAAAAGGACCCTCAAAGTTATTGAGATCCATGATCTGTTTAAGGCCATTGACCACACCTTAACCAGTGTCGGTTCTGCAAGGTTGTTCCACTCATTAATGAATCCGTCCCAATCAATTGAACTTGTTCATGCCAAACAGGATTCGTTTTTAGAATTGCAGCACAACCTGCCGCTTCGGCAGGGAATTGTTAAATTTCTTTCTGAGTTCTCAAATGAAGAAGGCGATCTGTTTAAATACCTTAATGCCCATATGCACCCAATGTGGGCCTATGGTGATTATAAAAAGGCAATGGGGGCAATTGGGAAAATGCTGGGGGCAGTGAAAACGCTGCCGCAACCTGAAACAATTTACCTCGATTCGTTATTTAAAAGTATTTTAAGTTTCAATGGCTCTGCCGCTCGAAGCCTCGTTAAGGGGCCGGTATTAAGGACTGTGAAAGGGGTTTTGTCCAGGGCCGAAAAAAAACTGTTTACACCGTCCTGGCGGTTTGCACCGAGACGCTTTGGGTTGGGGGCGATATTACCGGCCCTACCAGGGATTTACTTTGGAATGGCTTGGCTTTTTGATTTGTTACACCCTGGTTTTGCAAAAGCCATGTTTATGCTCACCTGCTGGCTGAGTGCAGTCGGCTTTGGCTATGCTGCACTCCTGAAACCGATGATAGATTATGAAACCGCTATTTTGCCGGTCCGCAAAAGATTGTTGGAATCCAATAGTTTTGCTTCGGCGATAGAAGGGGTCGCTGCTATTGATGAGTTGTTATCATTTGTGCAATACAGTGAGTCTATGATTCATCCAACTGTTATCCCGGAAGTTACCAATGAGGGGTCACATTTTTTTGTGGCCCGCGATCTCCGGAATCCAATCCAGTCACCAACAGATGAAGCCTTTGTGGGCAATGACGTTGAGCTGACTTCTTCCCGAATGTCTTTTATCACCGGACCTAACAGTGGTGGTAAGACGACCTACTGCAAAAGTATTGTCCAAAACCAGATTCTGGCCCAGATAGGATCACCGGTAGTTGCTTCTGCCGCCATGATTAATATGGCCGACAAGATCATGTATCAGGCGCCTTCTTTCGATACCTTACTGGATCCAGAAGGACGTTTCGGGACAGAATTGAAGGTTACAAGGGATATTTTTTATTCGGTGACCCCCAAAAGTCTTGTTATTCTTGATGAAATAGCCGAAGGGACAACCACTTTGGAAAAAATGACCTTTTCCGTCGATATCATGAAGGGCTTCTATACCATTGGCAACAACACCATGCTTGTCACACACAGTCATGAACTTGTGGATCAGTTCCGGAAGGATGGGTTGGGACAGTATCTGAAGGTTGATTTTGAGGACGGCAAACCCACCCATAAAATTGTAGAAGGTATTTCAAGAGACAGTCATGCTCTTCGAGTTGCTCAAAAAATTAATTTTTCCCCTGAGGACATGCAGAAGCATCTCAAAGAAAAAGGTTATATGTAAAAGTTGTAACCTTCACCCCATTTTAACCCAGTATTCTGTGTTTTTTTTCACATACACAAAATAATTAAGCTTCTCTTTTGCTCATTGTCGAATTTCCAGTCTGGCCATATATCACAGGGTGGCATAGATATCTGGTCAGCCAGATATCTATTTGCACTAGTATGTGTCCTGGTGGGTGATTGAAATAAAATGTGGCCTCTGGCCAAGTTTTTCTTTACTTCGTTGAAAATCCGCTGATATAATCTTTTTGTGTTATAGATTTTATCCGGTTAATTTGTCCGATGGAACGGACAGGTTATTTTTTTTTATTAAGACGGGGAAAACATGGGCTTAAAGAAAAAATTATTTTTGTTAGTTATTTTTATATGTCTGGCTATTGCAGGGATTATTGCTACCTCCAATATGGTTATTAATCATGTTAAAATTGGCGGCAAGACATTTCAGGGAATTGAGCTGAAAAATCATGTTATCGATCTAGTCGCCCGTTCGCGGGTCAACTGGAACATGATCAATAGTACTATGAAAACCCAGCTGCTTGATGGATACGATGAGGATAATTCTGTTGAGCACCTGGCTGACTTAATGACGACAACGATCGATGAAATGGACACGATTTTCAACTCGAAGGCTACCGATGGTGGACTGGATTGTACATCGTGTCATGCTCTTGACAGTGATACAGAGTTTGTTCAGACATTTGCAGTCGTAAAACGGGATTGGCTGGTCATGGCTTCTCTATTGCGTGACAGGATACTTCCGGCCCTGGCTGAGGATGATACAGATACTGCTTACGACCTGTTTTCAACGGAGTATGACGAGGCCTTTGTCTCTGTTATGCAAAACTCCAAGGTGATTGTTGATGATTTGCGGGGCACACTTGAGATGATGAAGGACCGGGTACAGGAGGAAGCCAGACAGTTTATCATCTTTTTCGGTGGGGCTGGTGTTGTTATTCTGATCATTGTTTTTGTCGTTGCCGGGCTGGTTGTTGAAAAGGCGGTTAAACAAATAAATATAAGTGTTGACGATATTAACAACAGTTGTGCGAATATTATTAATGAAACCAGGGTGACGACGGGCACAGTTGAAGCAAACGCTGATCTTGCTACCAATATGGCAGCCTCCATAGAGCAAACAAGCGCCTCCCTGGAAGAAATTACCTCAATGGTGCGATCGACTGATGAAAATGCGGTCGAGGTCGAGATGAAGATGAAGAGTAATCAGGAAATTATCCAGCAGGCGAATGTGGACGTGGACAGTATGAAGGAAAACATGCAGACGATAAAAGTCGATAGCGATAAAATCTCACAAATTATTAATGATATTGACGGCATTGCCTTCCAGACCAATTTGCTGGCCCTTAATGCTGCTGTGGAAGCGGCACGGGCCGGTGAAGCGGGTGCCGGTTTTGCTGTGGTTGCCGATGAGGTCCGTAATCTTGCTCAACGTACCGCAGAGTCAGCCCGGAATACTCAGAATTTAATTGAAATTGCCATTGGTAATGTTAATGACGGTCTTGCTACAGTTGATAAAGTTGATACTGCCATGAAGGCTATTGCTGAAAGTACACAGTCCACAGCCGTGGTGATTGAAGAAATAAGCACAGCAACACATCAGCAGACGGATGGCATCACCCAGATCAATAAGGCCACCTCTGAAATGGAGCAGCGCATCCAAACGCTGGCAGCTGGAGCCGAAGAAATGGCGGCAACGTCTCATGCAATTCTGGGACAGACAGATATCCTGTATCAAACAATCAGAAACCTTGCAGGGCTTGTTGATGGCGGTAAGAGCCAGCATGACTACTCGGGAGCCGTGTCTTCCGCTGCACCAACAGGCAATTCCGCAAATGATATACCCAGGTTGCCTGAAAAATAAAGATTAGATTCGGTTGTTTGTATGTTTCCGTACACCACGCGGGGTGCGCTGTCATGGTATAGGCAACAATGAGTGTCGTGATGCCTATACGTCCTGAAACGTTTGCTTGAGATAGTCCAGGATATTTGTCATTGCAGTATTGATTGCGTTGAAATTGTCTTGGGCGGCCATCTCTTCTGTCGTCTGAATCCACTCTCCCGGGCAGATTTCATTTTCACAATTTTTGATTAAAGCCTTTAGGCTTTCAGGGGTAGTTTCCAGGTGAAACTGGAGGGCAATGACCCTGTCGTTGTAAGTAAACCCCTGGTTCCTGCAGGCCGTGCTTATGGCTAGATGGATGGCGCCATCGGGAAGAGTGAAGGTGTCGCCGTGCCAATGCACGACGCTGAGTTCATCCGGTAAAACGACTCCGAGTTTGTTATCGATTGTATCTTTTATAAAGGAGACCGGAAACCAACCGATCTCCTTTTCTTTGTTGGCAGAAATTTCCCCCCCTAAAACATCAGCGATTAATTGTGCGCCCAGGCAGATGCCAAGAACGACCTTGTCTCGAAGAATTGTCTCTTTGATAAACTGTTTTTCTGACGACAGCCAGGGGTAGAGGTCATCCTGGTATATATTCATGGGGCCTCCCATAATAATCAGCCAGTCAAATTCCTCCTGATCAGGTAAAGGTTCATTGAGAAAAAGTTTTGTGCATGAAATGCTTGCTTTTTGTTTATCTGTCCACTCCTCAATAAAACCAAGCCCTTCAAAAGGCACATGCTGCAGGTAATGAATTCGTAGTGTTGTCATTGATGATTCCCAGAGAGAGTATTTTTAATATCAAGTACGGGTGTTTTATCAAAAGCATCAACACCGATAACGTAAATCTTATTATGGACGACTGCTGTGACTTTAAGTTTTGAGACGGCAATCGGGTTGGGGCGGGTTGGGCTCCTTGTTGAAAATACGCCTCGTTTTGGTCTTGTTTTGTCACCCCGCGGGTGAATTGTTAAGAGAGTACGGTCTGCCCGGTGAAACCAGAAGAGAACAACGATAGTATCTCCTGGTTCGATGCCATCAATACCTTTAAGGTATGCCTCATCGATTTCAAGTATACCTCGTTCTGCTGACTCCTCAAAGCTTTTTGGGGTCTGTTTGCTTGAAGTAAGACTGCAATGAAGTATACCAATGGGGTGCAGAGTAATTTGGTCCATAATGGAAAAAATTCTTGCAATGGTTGTATCGGGTTATTAGTATGACCACCTGGTCACACTATGAAAGACTTATTATCGCAACCTAAACAAACCTTCCTTAATCTTGCTGAAGAAAAGCGGGCCATGATTGAGGCGGCGCTTGTGGAAGAATTTGCCACAAAAGGCTATCGGAAGGCAAGCCTAAATGTTGTGGCAAAAGAGCTTAATATTGCCAAGGGGTCTCTGTATCAGTACTTTGACAACAAAGAGTCTATTTTTCTTTATGTCTTTGATCAGTTTACCCGCCTGATTAAAAAATCAGTTGGAAAACCCGAAGAGCAGGCTGCAGGGCATCTTGATTTCTGGCAGGCGGTACGTTCAGTCATCTATGCCGGTATTGGATTTATCCAGCGTTATCCTTCGTATTTTCAACTGTATCTGCAGGTGCTGCACGAAGAAGACATTCCGCAGCGTGAGGAATTGATCACCCGGGTCCGGCTTTTTTCCGAAGAATATTTCGGCCCAATGGTTGAGGCATGTCAGAGGCGAGGTGTTTTTGTGCAGACACCTGTTTCGACGATTATCTTTATTCTTGATGCGGTTATGGATCGTTTTTTTCAAGCCTGCGCTAAGCAATATATTGATAGTGGATATGATATGAATCAAATAAACCGTTTTGAAATCGAGCTTGAAATTGAGCATATTATCGAAACATTGGAGTTTGGGATAGCAAATCGGCGCTGCTGATTCGTCGATGATCTCAAGCAATGGCTGTTGTAGAGCACACCGAAAATATCAGGTGTACAGTCGTAAGTAGCTCTAGAAGTCTTTAAAAATGGAATTAGGGCGAGGAGAGTATGGAAACGATGATTGAACAGGCAGGTCTTGGCGGCATTCTGCAAAAAATAAAGTCCCAGGAGCGCTTAACCGCTGACGATGGGCTGCGGCTTTACCAGAGCAGTGATATAGTATCACTTGGCTATCTGGCGAATATTGTCCGCGAACGGATTAACGGAGACAATACTTATTTTATTTATAACCAGCATGTGAATTACTCAAATATCTGCACAAATCTCTGTAAATTCTGTGCGTTTGGCAAGGCTGCCGACTCTGATTTTGCCTATGAGATGTCGGTGGAGGATATCCGCAGGAAGGTTGAAGAGCGTTTAGCTGAGCCGATTAGAGAGATACACATGGTGGGAGGCATTCACCCTGAACTGCCGTATTCCTATTACATAGAAGCTTTGCAGGCGATTAAATCAGTCAGGCCCGATGTTCACATTCAGGCCTTTACCTGTGTGGAAATCGCCCATCTTGCCGAGATCTCAAAGCAGTCAGTTGAAGAGACCTTACAAGAGCTGGCTGCTGCCGGGCTCGGCTCAATCCCCGGTGGCGGGGCGGAGGTTTTCAGTCCGCGCATTCGTGAAAAAACCTGTGAAAAGAAACTATCAGGAGAAGGCTGGATAGAAGTTGCAAAGACAGCGCATCGCTTAGGAATAAAGAGTAATGCCACCATGCTTTATGGCCATATTGAGACATTGGAAGAACGGGTTGAGCATCTTAGCATGCTTCGAGATGCCCAGGATGAAACTGGTGGCTTTATGACCTTTATTCCACTGGCCTTTCATCCTAAAAACACCGAACTTGCTAATCTGAGCCGATCTTCGGGTATTGAAGACTTGAAAAATATTGCTGTTGCCCGCTGTTTTCTTGATAATTTCCCGCATATCAAGGCCTATTGGGTTATGATTGGCGTGAAGCTGGCCCAGATTGCCCTGTCCTTTGGCGCTGATGATATGGATGGGACGGTGAAGGAGGAAATTATCACCCATATGGCAGGCGCTGAAACCGAACAGGCAGTTGCAAGCAGTCATTTTATTAGCCTTATTAAAGAGGCTGGTCGCAGGCCTGTTGAACGCGATACCTTGTACAATACGATTACTGAATACTAGGCAGCCATTATGACCAGCATAATCGACGATAAAGTATTGGCAGGAGAACGGATAGATGGCGCTGAGGCCCTTGAACTACTCAAGAGTAATGATCTGCTTCGCCTGGGCTTTCTGGCAAGTGCGGTTCGCAAGCGTCTGCATCCGGAGCCTTTGGTTACGTATGTCATTGATCGAAACATCAATTATACGGATGTCTGTATCTCCGCCTGTAAATTTTGTGCCTTTTATAAGGCTCCGGAGGATTCTGACGGCTCCGTTTTATCATTTGATGAGCTTCGGCAGAAGATAGAAGAAACCAAGGATCTGGGTGGTACGCAGATCCTGCTGCAGGGTGGACTGCATCCGGACCTGCCATTTTCCTTTTACGAGGAGATGGTCTCATTTATGAAGGGGCTTGATATCCATATCCATGGCTTTTCACCGCCTGAAATCTGGCATTTCTCAGAAATTGCCGGGCTCCCTGTGCCAGAGGTAATGGCCCGTCTTAAAAAGGCCGGTCTTGACTCTATCCCGGGTGGAGGTGCCGAAATACTTAACGAGGAATGCCGGGCACAGACCTCTCCCCGTAAATGCGGCGCTTCACAATGGATTGAAGTCATGGATGAGGCTCACAAGCAAGGATTACGTACCTCCGCTACCATGATGTTTGGTCATGTTGAGTCTTTAGAAGACCGGATAGAACATTTGCAGCGTATCCGCGATCTGCAGGACAGAACCGGAGGATTTACGGCTTTTATTCCCTGGCCTTTTCAGCCCGACAATACAGTTTTGGCACATTTACCCAAGACCTCTGCCTTTACTTATCTGAAGATGCTTGCTGTCTCCAGGATATTTCTGGACAATGTCGACAATATTCAGGCTTCCTGGGTTACTCAGGGGCCGAAGGTGGCACAGCTTTCGCTCTCTTTTGGGGCAAATGACTTTGGCAGCACAATGATCGAAGAAAATGTTGTTGCGGCCGCCGGGGTCAGTTTTCGTTTGAGTGAAAGCGAAATAAAAACACTGGTTGAGGGAGCTGGATATCTGCCACGGCAGCGCTTGATGGATTATACGCTGGTGTAGAGCTGGAATCCCGATGTCTGAGAGGATGATTTTATATAGAGCGCCATTCGTGGTCAGCGGAAAAGGGCCGGTGATTGAAGACGGTGCGGTACTGGTCTGCGGCGAGTCAATTGCGGCAGTTGACCGGTATACCTGTCTGGCTCAGGAGAGCCAGCATAGAATTGATTGTGAAGGTCATATTCTTACACCTGCCATGATCAACGGCCACGCCCATCTGGAATTGTCATGGATGGTTGGTATGGCTGCAGATAACCATGGGGCGCTTCATGGAGATATAACTGCCTGGATTGCGGCTTTATTGAAAAAAAGAGATCAATGCAGTCTCTCTGATGATGAGATTATGGCGGCAGCTGTTACAGGACTGCAGACACTGTATGAAAACGGTACCATTCTTGTGGCGGACATTGGTAATCGGGATGCCAGTGCGGCAATTGGTTCGGGACATTCTGCAGATGTCCTGTTTTTTCTGGAGATGATGGGACTCACCCGGCGTGCCGCCGAGCAGAGTGTAACGCGGCTTGCAGACCTTGAGCTTTCGACTACTGCTCATGGCCCTTATTCTGTGCACCCTGAATTAATTCAGAAACTGAAATGGCGTGCCAGTAAACGTTTGGATATGTTCCCAATCCATGTTGCAGAATCCCAGGATGAGGTAGAATTTTTACTGTCTGGACGAGGAAGATTTTATGATTTTTTACATGAGAGACTCAGCGAGATAGGTGAGTTTGATAAGCAGGATTTGGCTGAGTTTTTTAAGGCGCCTGGATGCAGAACTGTCGAATATCTGGACCGACTTGGGGTTCTTGATGAAAATACCCTGTGTGTTCACGCGGTGCATGTGAACGAGTCGGAAGTTGAGTTGCTTGCCCGGAAAAAGGCAAAAGTTTGTCTATGCCCTCTGAGCAATCGATACATAGGTGTTGGTAAAGCACCAGTTGCGATGTTTTTGGAGAAGGGTATATTGCCGTGCCTTGGTACCGACAGTTTAGCCAGTAACGCATCGCTTAATGTATTTGCTGAAATGAGTGCTTTGTCTGAAGATCATCCAGCCCTGGATCCGGAGATAATTTTCAGAATGGCGACCTTCGGCGGGGCGCAGTCTTTAAACATGTCTCACCTGTTTGGTTCGTTGGAAAAAGGCAGGAGGAGTTCAATCCTTGCCGTAGAGCTTGATGATTCAAGTGTTGGTATTAACCGGGTCTACCCGTATCTGGTGCAAAGAGGTGCACAGAACAGTGTGAAGTGGTTGGAGAGTGTTAATGAGTGATTTTCTTGCCCGCATCGGCATGGTCAATTTTATCAACACCGCACCACTGTATGAGATGTGGAAAGACACGGTGAACCGACCAGAATGGCAGGTGGTTGAGGATACTCCCGCTCATCTCAATGCCATGTTGTATGAAAACCGTCTTGATTTAGGTTTTATCTCTTCCCATGAATATGCGGTGCACCCCGAATCCTACCGTATTCTTACCAATTTATCCATCAGTGCGACCGGCAAAGTTGGCAGCGTCAATCTCTACTCTCAAAAGCCAATTGACGACCTTTCCGGAGTTAATATACTGTTGAGCAGTCAGTCGCAAACATCCAACGCACTCGTCCAGATTATCCTTGATCAGTTTTATGGCCTCAGTCCGAGGTACTGTATGCCTGATGAACGGCAGGCACAAAGCGGTCATGCCGCTATACTTGCTATTGGTGATCAGGCCTTGCGCCTTAAGGACAAAGCCAGTTATCATCATGTTCTTGATCTTGGCCAAGTTTGGTTCGCCGAGACGGGCCTTCCCTTTGTCTTTGCAGTCTGGGCTGTGCGTGAGGATTTTTGCCGAAACGCCATGACAACTGTCATGGAGGTGCATTGTGAACTGTTGCGATGCCTTGCAGAGGGGAGAAATCAACTTGAAGCGATCAGTGAAAAGGTGGCTTCTCGTATCCCTATGGACCAACAACAATGTCTCAGCTATTTACAGCAGATTGAACATGATCTGGACAACAGAAAGCAGCAGGGACTGGAGCTTTTTTTTCAATACTTAATCAGCAGAGGTGAAGGGAGAAGCAGTTCTCTTCCCTTGAAAATGTGTGGATGTAATCATGTTGACTCCTGAAGAGAAAAAAAAATTTGTAAAAGAAAAATTTTCATCCATAAGCCGCAGTTACGATCTGATTAACTCATTAGTAAGTTTTAAGATTGACTGGTACTGGCGCTGGATAACAACTAGGGAGTTAAAACAGTTTCCTGAAGGTGCGGTGCTCGACCTTTGTGCCGGTACATTGCCGTTATCTCTTGAGTTAACCCGGCAGGCAAAGGAGCGGCAAGTTATCGCCATTGATTTTTGTGAAGATATGCTGCGGGCTGGTGTTGCGGCTTTACCTCAGGACCGGAGAGGCCGGATATGTCCAGTCTGTGGTGATGGCGAGGAAATTCCGGCTAAGAACAACAGTTTCTGGGGTTGTACCGTTGCTTTTGGAGTGCGGAACCTTTCCCGTACCCAGAAGGGTCTTGCTGAAATGTACAGGGTCCTGAAGCCGACAGGAAAACTCCTGATTTTAGAGTTTTCACGTCCCACAAACCCGATTATCAAACCCCTGTATTTCTTTTACTTGAACACTATTTTACCGAAGATTGCCGGAGTGGTATCCGGAGATAAGGAGGCCTATGATTACCTGGCCAGTTCTATTGCCCAGTTTTATGAACCGACGGTTCTTATGAAGATGATGAAAACTGCAGGTTTTGAAACGGTATACGCCCGTAAATTAACCTTCGGTATTGTTACAATCTACGTGGGGGTTAAATGAAAAAGAAAATCATTCTGGCGATAACCGGAGCAAGTGGTTCCCTCTATGCGGTGGAGTTTGCCGCTCTCATGAATGAACTTAATATTGAGGTCCATGGCATTATTTCGTCAGCGGGTGAACAGGTTTTAAAGCTGGAAACCGGTCAATCACGAACTGATTTGAACTCTGTGAACCGGTGGTTTGATGTGAATGATTTTGCCGCCCCAGCAGCAAGCGGGTCGAGTCTCTATGATGGTATGGTTGTTCTGCCCTGTTCCATGGGGACCTTGGGGGGAATTGCCAATGGCCTGTCACGAAATCTGATTCATCGTGCTGCCGATGTTGCGTTAAAAGAACGCCGCCCTCTTGTTTTGGCGGCCAGAGAGACGCCCCTGAACCGTGTTCATTTGCAGAATATGCTGGCGGCTCATGAGGCGGGTGCTATTATTTGCCCGCCAATGCCGGCTTTTTATCATAAGCCGGAATCCATTTCAGATCTTACCCGTGATTTCAGCAGTCGGGTTGCCCAGCTGCTTGGCTGCAGTGTGCCCGGCATGTCACGCTGGCAGGGATTACAATCTTCTGAGGAGGATTGATGTTTAGGAAAATTTCTATCCTGCTGGAGATGATTAAGTTTAAGCATACGGTTTTTGCTTTGCCGTTTGCTTTGATGGGGGCATTTCTTGCTGCGGGCGGAGTACCGGATTTTATAGTATTTGTCTGGGTGCTTGTTGCCATGGCTGGTGCACGCACTGCGGCCATGGGTTTTAACCGGATCATTGACGTAAAATTTGATCGCGACAACCCGCGTACGGCAGACAGAGCCCTTGCCGCAGGGACCGTATCGATGACTGAGGCCTGGGCGATGGTGCTTATTGCCTCGGCTCTGTTTTTTGTTGCTTGTGCCAGTCTCAACCGGTTGACTCTGCTCTTGTCTCCTGTTGCCCTTTCACTTACCTTTTTCTACTCGTTTACAAAACGCTTTACCTGGCTTTGTCATGTCGTTCTCGGCATCGCCCTGGCTTTTTCGCCTCTGGGCGGATATGTCGCGGTAAAAGGGTCATTGGAGAATTTCCCCTACGTTTTGTCCATCGGTGTACTTTTCTGGGTTTCAGGATTTGATATGGTCTATGCCTGTCTTGATGCGGATTTTGATCGTGGGCGTGGACTGTACTCCTTGCCGGCCTCTTTTGGCAGAAAAAAGGCATTTCGGCTTGCTGGGTTATTTCATCTTTTTGCCTTTTGCATGTTCCTGCTTACTGGAATTTGGGCAGATTTAAATTATTATTATTTCATCGGTCTTGCCACTACTGCTTTCTGTCTTGTCTATCAACATGTGGTGGTGACTCCGACGGATCTTTCCCGTATCCAACTCTCATTTTTCAATATGAATGGCTTTGTCAGTGTTGTCATGTTCATCTCAACCTGGTTGGCCCTTGCCACAGCCTGAATCAATCTGCGACCTATCTAACCTGAATATCCAGGCTAATTTCTTTATTAAATCAGAGCGTGAATATTGTGGTCCTTGATCCGGCAGCATGCCAGTCAAACGTCCTCGTCCTGGACGGACCACTCTTGATCGCATCGCCGACTATTTGATATTTGATTGGGTGAATGTTTCAACTGATCAAATATCGGATTCATGATTGGGTGGGAAAAGTGCTAATCAGAATTTTCAGTTTGCTATGGCGCATAATATGTTTATAACTCTTCTATACCCCTTTTTTCAGTTTTCTGGTTTTGGCTACCAGTAAATTTCAGTTCTGTTAATGAGATATGAAAAAATTTTTTCCAACCCGCTTCATGTTTGTTTCGCCGTGGCTGATTGCGGCCTCCATCGGCTTAATGACCCTGATAATTGTCGTTTTTGCAGCAAACAATCTGCGCCGTGAGATTAATCTGATTAATGACGAGATGTATCATCGAGGTCAATCTCTTGCCCGTTTTATTGGCGCAGGGACCAGGGCGTCGATGATGCAGGGAATGGAAGGGGCCATTCACACACAGCGTCTTATAGAGCAGGCTGCCATTGATCCAAGTATATTTTATATTGCTGTTGTTGATGGGGATGGAAAAATCTGGGCCCATAGTACTCCGGAATTGATTAATACCCAGATTGAACATGACGTCAATTTGTCTGCTCAACCTGGAGATGTTGGAGGCTGGCATGTAGTTCGTGATTCCAGTACAGATGAAAATGTCTTTGAGGTTGTCAGTGAATTTTCTCCGTTTCGTCGCCCTTGGCAGTTTAGTGGTCGTGGTCGCGGACGTATGCGGCTTGCACTTAAAAGGCTGAATGATCGCCTGCATAACAGTGAAGGAGTTGCGCTTACCTATGACTGGTGTAGAAATACCGTTGGGGCAACAGGCCCCGAGAAAATGGAGGGGAATGACTACCGTATATTGATCGGACTCGATATGACAGACCAGGAAAAAGTTGCCCGACAGGCCAAAATCCATATTGTGCTGGTCTCTTTAATCCTGTTTTTCGTTGGGCTGGGAGGCTGGTTCTCCTTACTTGCAGCCCAGACCTATCAAGCGTCACAAAGTACCTTGAAAAATATCCAGGCGTTCACTAATCTTCTTATCTTAAAGCTGCCGGTTGGCATTATTGCAACGGATGAGAACAATTTAATAACGACCTATAATAAGGCCATGTCATCAATGATCGGTATTGAGCCGGACGCTGTACTGACCGAGAAACCAGCATCTGTTTTGCCGGATTCACTTGCCGGTTTTTTTGATGTGCGTGATGCTCTGGAAGAGGTATTTGAGAAAGAGGTTGTTATCGGGTCGGACGGGAAGCTCACCGTACATGTGAGTTCGGTTCCTGTGGTAGATGCTGATAATCATCCCCAGGGCCGGGTTCTTCTTGTTCATGATCTTACTGAACTGAAAAAACTTGAAAAGCACGTTAACCAGCATGATCGTCTGGTTGCTCTGGGTAAAATGGCAGCCGGCGTCGCCCATGAAGTCAGAAATCCTTTAAGCTCAATAAAAGGGTTTGCAACATTATTGGGTGAGAAGTTTAGCAAAGACAGTGATGAACATAAGGCAGCAGACCTCCTGGTGAATGAAGTGGAACGGTTAAATCGCAGTATCACTGAATTACTGAACTACTCAAGGCCACTGCCGCTACAGTTGAAGAAAATTGATTTAGCTCGGCTGGTTGATGAGAGTGTTCAACTGATGCAGGGCGATGCCGGAGCTCTCGGGGTCGATCTGACGGTACGAATAGATGAGGCAATTCCACCAGTGCTGGTTGATGAGGACAGAATTAAACAAGTTTTGTTAAATCTGTACCTCAATGCATTTCAGGCCATGGAAAATGGTGGTGAACTAAACGTTTCTGTGAAAAAACATGATTCTGAAAAAGGTGTTGTGGTCACTGTTGTGGATACGGGGAGTGGTATTGATGGTGATCTTCTTAAGCGGGTAACGGACCCGTATTTTACCACTAAACCTGATGGTACCGGGCTTGGGCTGGCTTTAGCGTATAAAATAGTGGATGAACATGGAGGATCGTTACAGTTTTTTAGCACTCCGGGTGAAGGCACCGCTGTTGAGATGTTTTTGCCTGCTGAGACATAAAGTCTGACAGTTAACTAAGGAGACTGCGGATCAGGTCGATGAGTTCCTGAAACGATGTTGCGTCAAAGATATGGCGCCGTAGGACAGTGCTTCTCGGCGTCCCCTTGAAATACTTGCTGGCATGGTTTTTCACCTTGCCGAGAAACCGGTCGGGGGCCAGGAATCTTTCTATAAGTTCGAGATGTCGAATTAAGGCCTTAACTCTGATCTTCATACTGGCAATCGGGTAATCAGGGCTGAATATCCATGGGGCACCCAGGGCGCTTCTACCGATCATAACACCATCACAACCGGTCTTCCGCAGCATTTCCAGACCATCGTCATGGGATTTGATATCTCCATTGCCTATAACCGGAATGTTAACCTGGTTTTTAACACGGGCCAGCACCTCCCAATTTACAGGACCTGAAAAGCCGTCCGACCAGGTACGGGCGTGGACAGTTACGGCCTGTGCCCCAGCGTTTTCGGACATTTGAGCAAATGACGGGGCGGTTATTGTGTGGTGGTTCCAGCCTGTGCGAAACTTTACGGTGACCGGTTTGCTCGTATTCCTAACAACTGCGGAAATAATCTTTTCAGCCAGTTTTGGTTCCCTCATCAATGCAGCACCGGCACCTTTCTTAATAACTTTTTTGACCGGGCAGCCCATGTTGATGTCAATAATGTCAATGGGGTGATCTGAGACAATACGGGCGGCTTCAGCCATAATGTCCGGCTCTGCACCAAAAATCTGCATGGCGACTGGTCCTTCGAGTTGATGAGTGGCCAGCATTTTATGGGTCTTGTCATGATCATAGACAAGACCGTGGCAGCTGATCATCTCAGAAAAGACGAGTCCAGCTCCATACTCTCGGCACAGTATGCGAAAGGGAAGGTCGGTATAACCCGCCAGCGGCGCAAGGATATAAGGATTGTCTAATGAAACGGAGCCGATCTTTGGCATAGGGAAGAAAAAAGATCAGTACCAGAACTGTGTGGATCTGGTACTGATCAGATTAAGAATTGCGGTTTACAGTAGTGAGTTGGCTGCGGCAACGACATTTTCGGTTGTGATGCCGAAATAGACAAAGAGCTTGTCTGCCGGGGCGGATTCACCAAAACTATCAATACCAACGACTTTCCCCTCAAGACCGACATACTTGCGCCAGAAATCTGTTACGCCAGCCTCTACGGCAACTCTTGGTATTCCTGTTGGCAGCACCTCTTGTTTGTAAGCTTCATCCTGACTGTCAAATACCGTTGTACTGGGCATGGAGACAACTCGAACAGCAGTGCCAGAGCTTGATAGTTCAGCTGCGGCAGCCATGGCGATTTCCACTTCAGAGCCGCAGGCGATAATGACTATATCTGGTTTTGAAGGAGAGTCAAAGAGAATGTAGCCGCCTCGGTTGATTGCAATAAGCTGTGCAGCTGTCCGGGGCTGGTGTGGTAGACCCTGACGGGAAAACAGCATTGAGGTTGGACCTGTTTTGTTTTCTATCGCTGTTTTCCAGGCCACGGCAGATTCTACGCCATCGCACGGGCGCCAGACCTGCATGTTAGGAATCAGGCGCAGGGTCGCTGTCTGTTCGACGGCTTGATGGGTTGGGCCGTCTTCTCCCAAACCGATTGAGTCATGGGTAAATACAAAAATGCTCTGAATCTTCATAAGAGCTGCCATCCGTAGAGCATTGCGGGCATATTCCGAAAACATCAGGAAGGTTGCTCCGTAGGGGATGAATCCGCCGTACAGGGTAATACCATTGATGATAGCCGCCATGCCGAATTCACGGACTCCAAAATAGATGTAATTGCCATCACTCTCTTTTGCAATATCCCTACTTTGGGCCCAGATTGTCAAGTTCGATCCGGCCAGGTCGGCAGAACCGCCAATCAGTTCCGACAACAATGGACCGTATCCATTAAGGCAATTTTGAGAGGCCTTGCGTGTTGCGACTTTTTCAGCTTTCTGGTCAACAGCGTTAATAAAGTCAGTAGCATTTTTCTGCCAGTTTTCAGGAAGCTTGCTGGCCAGACGTCGTGAAAGCTCACTGGCAAGTTCCGGATGTGCTGCACGATAGTTATCAAACTGACTTTGCCACTGGCTTTCCCTATGTTTGCCTTTCTTCTTTGCGTCCCAGCCGGCATAAATATCTGAAGGAACATCAAAAGGCGGGTGAGACCAGCCAATGGTTTTGCGGACCAGTGCAATTTCATCATCACCAAGCGGCGCCCCATGACAGGACTCTTTTCCCTGCTTGTTTGGAGAGCCCCAGCCAATGATGGTTTTGCAACAGATGAGGGTAGGTCTGTCTGTTGCTGCTCGTGCAGTTTCGATGGCCATTTTTACTGCATCCGGGGCATGGCCGTCAATATTTGCAATGACGTGCCAGCCATACGACTCAAAGCGTTTTACCGTATCGTCCTTGAACCAGCCTTGGACCTCGCCATCAATACTTATGCCGTTGTCATCGTAGAAAGCAATCAGTTTGCCGAGCTTTAAGGTGCCGGCCAGAGAACATGCCTCATGTGAAATTCCCTCCATCATGCAGCCGTCACCAAGAAAAACATAAGTAAAATGGTCTATAATATGATGGTCGGGGCGGTTAAATTGGCTGGCCAGAGTTTTTTCAGCGATGGCCATGCCCACGGCGTTTGCCATTCCTTGACCTAATGGGCCGGTGGTGGTTTCAATGCCTGGGGCATAACCATATTCAGGATGCCCTGGGGTTTTTGAGTGGAGCTGCCTGAAATTTTTAATTTCGTTAATATCAAGGTCGTAGCCGCTAAGATGCAACAAAGAGTAGAGCAGCATGGAGCCATGGCCATTGGAAAGGACAAAACGGTCACGATTAGGCCATTTCGGGTTTGCCGGATTGTGCTGCAGGAAGTCATTCCAGAGGACTTCGGCGATGTCGGCCATTCCCATTGGCGCACCGGGGTGTCCGGATTTGGCTTTTTGAACGGCATCCATGCTCAGTGCACGGATTGCATTTGCAAGGTCTCGGCGTGAAGGCATTGTTGTTTGTCTCCGATTATAAATGGTTAGTAAAGTATAGAAAAAATATTCTGGTAGAGTGGGTTGATCGTTGTTTCAGATTACATCTGGGTTCTATTATTTCTGTCTGGACGCATGATTGAATTTATAAGGTAGAGATAAATTTCTTCAGCGAGATCATCTGCAATTTGCCTAAGAGCGACTTTCTTGTAGGCCCGCAACTGGTTCGGGTCCGCAACTGCTGCAAGTGTCTCCGTACGAGTGTAATTGGTCTTTTCCCAGACTGTCTTTCCTGTGCTCTGGTCTGTTAATGAAAAAGTGACTGTCAGGTTGGCTCTAAGCTCATTGGCAACATTATGATTTGTATAAGATAATTCCGGATAGTAGACGCTGACTATTTTTCCGGTCAGCACATATTCGGCATCGTTTTTGTCCTCTGTCAGGGTAATCAGCTTAGACTTTCGGAGCCAGTCTGAAAGGGCGTGGTAAAAGGTAGTCTCCAAACCCAACTCATTTGTCTGGTTGGTCCACATCGATCGGTGCAGGGTAATTGGCTTCGAATTACTACTGGCCACGTAAGGATTATAGTACCCGCAGGAAACACAGAGACCCAGGACCAGAATGATTAAAATTTGTTTGCTGATTTGCACCAGGAAGTTCCTTTTTTATCTGAAACAATCGGTTTATTTGCCTTCTTACCCATCAGTATGGGTTGAAAACGGGCTAGATGACAATATTAAGCAGTTTATTTTTTACAACAATAATTTTGCGAATTGGTGAGTCTCCAATAAATTTTTTGACGTTATCGTCGGCCAAGGCCATTTCCTTCAAAATTTCGTCATCAGTCCCAGGAGAAACCAGCAGCCGGCTTCTGACTTTTCCTTGTATCTGAACAACGATGGTCAGCTCCTCTTCTTTTGCGGCTTCTGGGTCAAACTGGGGCCATGCAGTCGTATCAAGCAATTCACTGTTGCCTGTCATTTCCCAAAGTTCTGCGCAGAAATGCGGCACCATCGGGTATAGAAGCTTGATCATAGTTTCAATGGCGAAACGCAGAACCGCTGGCTCGATTGCTTCATGAGATTCATGACCAGTGTAGGAGGTTACACTATTTGTTAATTCCATGACCGAGCTGATACAGGTGTTAAAATGAAAATCATTTTCGATGTCGGTACTGAATTTTTTGATTGTCTGGTGGGTCTTGCGATGAATGGTCCGGCTGGCAGTGTTCATCTCAGTGGGAAGAGGCGAATTGTCAGCAAACAGATCAGTGTTGATTGTAATAAATCTGAACACTTTTGATAAAAATCGTGATGCTCCTTCAACACCTTTGTCACTCCACTCTAAGTCTCTTTCAGGCGGAGCGGCAAACAAGCTGAATAAGCGGACTGTGTCAGCCCCATATTGAGAGACAAGTGTATTGGGATCCACGACATTGCCTTTCGACTTGGACATTTTGGTACCGTCTTTAATCACCATGCCCTGTGTAAGAAGGTTTTCAAATGGTTCATTAATGGTAAGGTAACCGAGATCCCTCATGGCCTTGGTGAAAAAGCGGGAGTACAACAGGTGAAGAATCGCGTGTTCTACACCGCCGATATATTGGTCCACGGGCAGCCAGTAACTGGCCGCAGATTTATCGATCATACCTTCGCTAAATTGAGGACATGTGTAGCGCGCATAATACCATGACGATTCTACAAAGGTATCCATAGTGTCGGTTTCACGTTTTGCTGGAGCGCCGCACTTGGGACATGTCGTCTGATAGAAGCGCTCCATAGTGTGCAATGGTGATTTGCCGGACTGTTCAAAGGTAACTTCGGTTGGCAATTGGACAGGAAGATCTTCCTCTGGAACCGGCTGGCTGCCGCAGGTGTCGCAGTTGATCATCGGAATAGGAGCACCCCAGTACCGTTGTCTGGATATGCCCCAATCTCGAAGGCGATAAGTCGTCTTTTTTTTGCCAAAATTGTTTGCTGCCGCAAATTGGGTAATGGCTGTTTTCGCTTCTTCGCTTTCCAGACCTGTAAAGTCACCGGAATCAATCAGTATTCCAAGTCCTTCGTAAGCCTGGCCTTCGGGCAGTGCCTCGCTTTGGGGTTGGATAACTGGTTTTACAGGAAGATCGTATTTGCAGGCAAATTCGTAATCTCGTTGATCATGGGCCGGGACAGCCATAACCGTACCTGTGCCGTATTCCATCAGCACGAAGTTGGCGGCATAAATTGGTAAACGCTCACCAGTAAAAGGATTAGTGCAATAGTTGCCGGTAAAAACACCTTCTTTTTCAAGTTCATCGCCATAGTCAGCGCGTTGTTTTTCAAGAATGGTTTTTTCTTTAAAGGCCTTTACCTGTGCCTCCTGCGCTGTTCCTCTGCAAAGTTCACTCAACAGTGGATGCTCAGGGGCAATTGACATGAAGGTAGCTCCAAATATTGTATCCGGTCGAGTCGTAAAGATTGTCAACTGCTTGCCATTGTTTTCAATTGGGAAGTTGATTTCAGCACCAAGGCTTTTACCAATCCAATGGCGTTGCATTGTCAGGACTTTGTCGGGCCAGCCTCCCATCGAGTCTAGTTGGTCCAAAAGCTCATCGGCATAGTCAGTGATCTTAAAAAACCAGCCAAACATCTCTCTGGGGGTGATTTTATTGTCGCAACGCCAGCATTGTCCTTCAATAACCTGTTCGTTGGCCAAAACAGTCTGACAGTCTTCGCACCAATTGACAGTGGTATTTTTTCTGTAGATAAGCCCTTTTCTGTATAACTCGATAAAGAATTTTTGTTCCCATCGGTAATAGTCTGCATTGCAGGTTGCAAGTTCCCGGTCCCAGTCATAACTGAATCCCATGCCCTGAAGCTGTTTTTTCATGTAGTCAATGTTTTCATAGGTCCACTTAGCAGGATGGGTATTGTTTTTTAAGGCGGCATTTTCAGCGGGCAGGCCAAAGGCATCCCATCCCATGGGATGCAGGACGTTAAAACCTTTCATCCGCTTGTATCTGGCAATAACATCTCCAATGGTGTAATTACGCACATGGCCCATATGAATTCTACCGGAAGGGTACGGAAACATTTCCAGCAGGTAGTATTTCGGCCGCGTGGTGTCTTCAGTCGCGGCAAAAGTGCCTTCAGACAACCATTTTTCCTGCCATTTCTTTTCAATTTCAGCAAAATTGTAGTTTTGTGGGTCTTGTGTCATTGCGTAAATATCGTTTTGTTAGTCAGTTTGCGGAATGTCTTGTCTTGCTAAATTTTCGAACGTTGTAATGTAATCGAGAAATGCGAGATTGACGGTACCGGTTGGGCCGTTACGCTGCTTGCCGATAATAATTTCAGCGACTCCTTTTTTGGGATTATCAGGAGATTTATTATATACTTCATCACGGTAAATGAAGCAAATAACATCTGCATCCTGTTCAATTGCACCGGACTCCCTGAGGTCAGAGAGCTGAGGCCGTTTATCGGTTCTGCTCTCCAAACTTCGATTGAGCTGGGAAAGGGCAATGACCGGGACTTGAAGTTCTTTTGCCATGGCTTTAAGTGACCGGGAAATTTCACTTATCTCCTGCTCTCTGCTTTCGATTCTACCTCTGCCGCGCATAAGCTGCAAGTAGTCGACAACGACCATGCCGATGTTATGTTCCGCTTTGAGGCGTCGTGTCTTGGCGCGCATTTCAAGGACGGAGATGGCAGGTGTGTCATCGATGAAAATCGGCGCCTTGGCTAGCATGCCGGTGGACCTGACGAGTTTGGGCCAATCATGGTCATGCAGGTGTCCTGTCCGGATTCTACTTGAGTCAACTCGACTGATAGAACAGAGCATACGAATGGCAAGTTGCTCTTTCGACATCTCTAGGCTGAATACAGCTGCCGGGGTTTTAGCAAGCAAAGCGGCATTTTGGACGATGTTCATGGCAAAGGCTGTTTTCCCCATACTGGGGCGGCCCGCAATAATGATTAAATCAGATGGCTGCAATCCTGCGGTTTTTTTATCAAAATCATCATATCCGGTTGGTACGCCGGTGATTAATTCTTTTCTTTCGGCAAGAGTTTCAACCATTTTGAAGGCATCACCGACTATCTCACTCATGGTGAAATATGACTGTTTACTTTTGGCGCTGGAAATATCGAACACTGTCTGTTCAACACTGTCCAGCAATAACTCAATATCATCCTGTTCTTCATAACAGCGTCCGGCAATCTCAGAAGAAGTTTGAATCAGTTTTCTGAGGATGCTTTTGTCCCGGACTATTTTTGCATAAAAGGTGATATTGGCAGAGACGGGAACGATATCGGTGAGTGTAGCGAGGTAGGTGGGGCCGCCGATCTCATCAAGTCTGTGAGCGTCTTTTAACCTGTTGGAGACGGTTATAAGGTCCAACGGTTCAGCTTTTTCAAAAAGCTCAATTATTGCCTTATAGATGGCTTGATGGGAGGGTTTGTAAAAATCTTCAATCGAAATGATATGTGCAATTTTGTCCATTGCACCTGGTCGCAGCAGTATTGAGCCGAGTATGCATTGTTCGGCTTCAATATTCTGTGGCGGCAAACGATGGACTGCGGAAGCGGTATGTGCGGGTGTTTGCATGTGAGTAATCCTATAGTGGATAAGGAACGCAGCACCTCTGAAAACATACTGCTGGTAAACAGGGCAGCAGGAGATAACTATAGGTAGTATACCACCGACTTTGCAGGAAAGCCGGTGGTATCATGCTGTCAAATAGAGAGCTTTATTCTTGTACTGCAAGGGGCTGAATGTCGACTGTCAATTCAGCTGTCATTTGATAACCAACTTTGACTGTGATGGTTTTTGGGCCTACAGTTTTAATCGGTTCTTCAAGAATAATTTTTCTTCTATCGATTGTTATTCCTACTTCTGCAAGTTTTTCAGCGATTTCAGAAGTGGTGACAGAGCCATACAGCTTTTCTTCTTCACCAACTCTTTTCTCAATGGTGATGGTTGCGCCGGCAAGTTGTTTCGTTAAAGCTTCGGCTGCATTGGTTGCCTGTAGACGACGGGATTCAATCGCCTCTCTCTGTGCCTCAAGTTTGGACAAATTTGCTTTGTTTACCATGACCGCGAGGTTGTTGGGGATAAGGTAATTGCGCCCGTACCCGGGTTTTACTTTGACAATATCACCTTCCAGGCCCAGTGTGTCGATAGTTTCTTTTAATATTAACTCCATTTTTTGCCTCATTATTGGTTGTTTGACAGATCAAAGTCTCAACTAGTTTACGAATGCTGTAAAATGCTTATCTGTCAACAGTTATCAAGTTTATACTAAGTTTAGCTACTGGTCAGGTTTGTCTTCCGCTGTTTTTCTGAAATCGGCCCATGTCTCGGCGATTCCAAGCACGGCTAACAGTAAAAAACCGTAGGCCTGAATAATCAAAAAAATCAGGATCAATGCCTGTACCGATTTTGGTACCGACCACTTTATAAAAAAAGTGGTTATGACCGATAATCCCTGCATGAAATACAAAGAACCAAACACAATAAGCAGGTTCATACCAAGGGCCTTAAAGCCGTCTGTTGGTGTAATGAGCAACATGCCTCCCAGTATTATGGTCCAGACCAGATGGTCCGGCAGACGAAAAAGACTAAAACGCTGCCAACTGGGACAGTTATTCTTCTTCAACAAGACTGTCGCCATGGTCATGTTGATGAATATGGTACTAAATATAGAAACTATCAGGATACCAGGAAATATTTTTGGTATCAGTTCCCGTATGCGGGTGAAAACCGTCTGTAGTTCATACTTTATATCCGCTGAAATTTCAGGGGATTGATTATATGCCGTATATGCTGCTTCAACGCTTGTATCAATACTTTTTAAGACGTCAAAATAGATATTCGTATGACCAACAGCGCTTAATAAAACTCCGGAAAACAGCCAAATTGCTGCCAACCAGACTGCGCCTTGTAATGCCGACTGCAACAGTGATTCTTTACGGTTTATACTTCTTGCCAAAACAAAGCCAACAGGCAGGAGGCATAAAGAAAAGAAAAGTACCGATAAAGATCCCAACAATAAAGCAACCATCCCGGAAATAAGGATGGAATGCGCGATTACTGTCACACCTTTCTCAAAGCCAAGCCAAATCGGCAAGAATATTAAAGGTAACGGTGTTAAAAAATAAAACCAAACAAAACCACCAGATATCGCTGGTAAGGTGAATATAGCGGTTGTTGCAGCGACTGACTTTACATACTGGTCATTATAATTCATTTTTTAGGCGATTTAGATGCCTAGAATTAATTTTAATAGCGTGGAGTTGTGCCGGAGTATGGCAACAGGGCAATTTGCCGGGCCTGTTTAATCGCTTCACAAACTTGACGCTGGTGCTTTGCACAATTTCCATATATGCGGCTTGGAATAATTTTACCGCGCTCAGTTAAAAAATTTGCCAAAGTTTTAACTTCCTTGTAGTCAATAACCAGGCTTTTGTCTGCGCAAAAGCGACAGACTCTCTTGCGGATAAATGTTTTTTTACGCTGTGGTGATGAAGGCCTCATAATATTCTCCTAATTGTAAAAGAGCTTTTAGCTCTCTTCTGATTCATCTGTTTGGGCAGCATCTTCAGTGACTTCCGGCTTTTTACTAAATCCTTCTGTAAAATTTTCCTCAGTTTTAATGGTCATGTACCGAAGGACTTTTTCGTTGATACGAAAAAGACGTTCTATCTCACTGACTGCTTCAGGAGCACCGGCATATTCGGTGAAAACGTAATACCCCTGTGTTTCCTTTTTGATTAAGTAGGCGAGTTTTTTGAGACCCCAGCGGTCAAGCTGTACAATAGTGCCGCCGAATTGCTCAATGATGTTATTGGTGCGGTCAATAATGGCGGTAATATCATCCTCACTTAGATTGGGACGGATGATATAAATAGTTTCATACCTGCGCATGTTTCCTCCTTGTGGACGTTAAGATGCCTGCGGCACCCAAAGGCCCTCGTGATTTTCCTGCTGAGAGCAAGAAGGTTAATAAAAGATTTTAATGATGTAGCCTCACTTGCTGACAATACCTCAAAGTAATATTAGAAGTCTGTTTGCCGGTGAGGGTAAATAAAACAATCTGGGTTGATACCATATTTGGTCTTTTTCTGTCAATCCATTTTTGTAATTGAATAGTTGACAAACTCGTAAAAAGCCTCAATAGTTCCAGCGCCACCTTGTAACATCGACTACTTGCATAGTGTTCCGGGGATGTCGAGTGGGTTTTTACGAGACCATCAATCATTGATGACTCAGCGGGTAACTCTTTTTGCTTTATCCCACATGTCAAGTAATTGTTGATATGATAAATCAGCAATTGTAAGGTGTAGTTGTTTTGCATTCTCTTCAAGGCAGGAAAAGCGTCGGATGAATTTGTCGGTTGCTTTGTGTAAGGACTCTTCGGCATTGAGTTGAGTGAGTCGACCGATGTTGACCAAGACGAAGAGGGCATCGCCGATTTCTTCTGATATATCGGTCTTCTCGCCCGATTTTACAGCCATTTTAATTTCATCGACTTCTTCATCAAGCTTTTTGAGTGCTCCTTGAATGTTCTGCCACTCAAAGCCATTATTTGCTGCACGTTCGGAAACCCGTTGGGCTCGGCGGAGACCTGGAAGGTTTTTGGGAACATTTGCTAAAAGATCTGCCAGATTGGTAATTTCTTCTTTTTCCTGGGTTTTGAGTTGGTTCCATTTCTGGCGTTGGTCCTGTTCGGAACTTACAGTTTCGTCGCCAAAAACATGGGGGTGCCTGTGGACCATCTTTGTGCAGATAGCCTCGAGGACTTCCGAAAGGCTAAAGTCGCCTTTTTCTTCGTACAGACGGGCAAGGAAAAGAACCTGAAAAAACATATCACCCAACTCTTCTTTGATAGAAACGGGCATTCCTTTATCAATGGCCTCAAGAAGCTCATACGCCTCTTCGATCAGGTAGGATTTGAAGGTTGCCGGGGTCTGTTTTTTGTCCCATGGGCAACCTTTTCTAAGAGCCATAATAATAAGATGCAGTTTGCCAAATATTTCTTCAGGTTTTGTCATTGGTCAATAAAGAAAAACATGTTGTCGATATTGTAGTAATGGAACACAAGATGGTCGGTCGGATCGCGACGTTCTCGCGGATATTCTGTGAGGTTTCGGCAGTCGGCCCGGAAAATGCCCCTATTCCTGCTGTTCTGGTGGTGGAGGGTTCTCTGCTGTTGTCTCGGTCATTGCAGTGTTGGTCTCGTCAATTGCAGTAGTAGTGTTGCCCAATGCAGTGTCTATTATTCTACGGCCTACACCCAGTCTGGAGCGTAGTTCTGAGGGCTTGCAGGGTTTTACGATATAATCATCTGCACCGCCGTCCAGGGCCAGGATTTTTTCTTCATGGGATTTTCTGGCGCTAAACATAATAGCATAGACATACGGTGCGTTGGGACGTGTCCTGAGGCGCTGACAAATCTGGATGCCGCTCAAACCCGGCAGGTTCCAATCAACTATGGCGATTCGAATGCTATGGTCTTGCTCAAGGGCACTCCAGGCGGTATCTCCATTGTCCGCCTCAATTGGCTCATACCCCCATTTTGTCAAGAAATTCATAATTCCCTTGCGAACGGTGGGGTTGTCTTCGGCCAAAAGAACTTTAGGTTTTAGGTGTTCTGTCATAACATTTTGTTGTTGAGCTGCAAGTATACAGCAAGTAGAGCAGTTTTATTATGACGAGTTTAAGACTAAAATCCGTCAATGTTTTTAGTATTTGCTTTTTCTACCACGTTGAAAGGTCAAAAACAATAATCTTAAGCCCGGATAGCTATATTTTTCTGCTTGACGGATATATGGTTAAGAACTATGTTCATTTTCGCATATGTTAGATGTTATATTCGCCTCAATTGTGTGTTCAGGTGGTAACGTTTTAATTGATGGTCTCGTAAAAACCCATTCTACATCCCCGGAACACTATGTAAGTAGTTGATTTTGCAAGGTGGCGCTGGAACTATTGAGGTTTTTTACGAGTTTATCATAAGTTCGTTGTTTCTGTCAGCTTTCGAGCAGCATCCCATTGCCCGTGGCGCGATTTCCGTAACGGGCTGTTTTTATTAGTCTGCTGGTTAATATTGATGACGCTATAGTCTGATGCACAATTAAGGTATCTGTACTTTATATTTTCACACAATTAACAACAACGGAGGAAATTAGTATGGCAATTTATGTAGTAGGACACAAAAGCCCGGACACTGACTCAGTAACCTCAGCAATTGCGTATGCGGCTTTGAAAAAAGCTCAAGGAGTTGATGCTGTACCAGCAATGCAGGGTGAATTGAACCCTGAAACCTCAATGGTCCTCAATAAGTTTGGTTTTTCTGCCCCAGAGATTATGACTGATGGCGCCGGGAAACAATTGATTCTTGTTGACCATAGCGATATTGCTCAGGCACCAGATAATCTTGGTGATGCTGAAGTCGTCGAGATCATTGATCACCACAAAATTGGTGATATTACAACCAATAATCCTATCCTGTTCAATGCACAGCCTGTTGGCTGTACCGGTACAGTTTTGAAACAGATGTTTGATATGAACGGTGTAGCTATTGCTAAAGAAGTTGCCGGAATCATGTTGTGTGCGATTTTGAGTGACACCGTTATGTTCAAGTCCCCAACCTGTACAGATGCCGATAAGAAGGCCTGTGAAGAGCTCGCCAAGATTGCTGGTATTAATGATATGGAGGCCTTGGCTATGGAAATGTTCAAGGCAAAATCTGCAGTTGACGGAGTACCTGCCCGTGACCTTCTCTTTCGTGACTACAAAGATTTTGACATGAACGGCAAAAAAGTTGGTGTTGGTCAGCTTGAGCTTGTCGACCTTTCCCTGGTGGCAGCGATTCGTGATGATCTTTTTGCTGCCTGCCAGGAAGTAAAAGGCGAGGATGGACGTCACTCTGTTCTTCTTATGCTGACCGATATCATGAAAGAAGGTACTGATCTGATGGTGGCTTCTGATGATGCCAGTTTTGTAGAGAAGGCTTTTGACAAAAAACTTGGCGGCCAGACGATGTGGATTGACGGTATGATGAGCCGTAAAAAACAAACCGTTCCTCAGCTTCAGAAAGCCTTCGGCTGCTAAAGCTGATGGCAACGAGGATTTAGCTATCTGTGCCTGGCCATCTTGCTGGGCATTTGGTAGATTATTTCTGAGGTTAGCCACTGATATAAAAAAAGCCATGGTCCTTCGGGGCCGTGGCTTTTTTTATTTTAACTGTCCGGAGTAGAGATTTATTCCATAGGTTCTCGGGATATTATTCAGTCCTGTCCGCTATTTGTTACTCAACTAAAGGTGCGTTATTACCCGTCTAACGGGTAGTTGATATGCGTGTCTTGATATTCATCAGGTTGGCAAGGTACTGTTCCTGGTTCTCAAGGCCATCAGCATTTTTAATTTGATCAATGACCGAATCCAAGGTGCTGATTTCATCTATATTATACTTGTTAATTGAAGCAGTGACAGCCTGATCTAAAATAAGTACACAATAATATTTGATCAAAACACGCATGTTTGAATCACGCCTGAAAAGGTATGATTGTCCGCCAAGAGTATTTAAAAAGAATCCTGTATATTCGTAGAGTTTGGGCAGGGGGAAATTCATTTGGATCTTGTTGCTGTCACATGTTGGGCCAATTTGTGACCATTCCCAGAAAATACCCATGAGATGCTCAATATCTGCCTGTTCATACGTTAGTATATCTTTTATCAGTGAAATGTCTTTGTGGCCTAATACTCGATAAAAATGAGCTGTGTTTTTAAGAACTGTGAAGAGATCATCTGTCCCTTCATTAATTATGGGTGGGTTGTTCAGTAACTTGATAACAAGTTTATTGCTATACTCCAGAAGAGGCTCCTTAATCTCGTAAGCGGCGATGTATTTTTGTTTTTTCAGATATGAAAAAAAATCGACTAACGCCCCTGAGACACGTTCACATGGGGTCAGCGCCATAGTCTTGGCTTGGCTGATCTCTGCAGGTTTTGCTTTAGGCTCCGGGGGTCTGTGTGTTCCTGCTGTCTGGGAAAGATCTTCAATATCCTTTAGTGGGTTTTCCCAGGCAAATTGTTCTTCTGTGTCAATGACTTTTTTGCTGGTAAAAATTGTTTTAAAGAGTACAAAACAAGCTACTACAGTAATGGCTCCAAATATAATGAGTAGCAGGAGAGATTTCTTATTCTTGATTTTGCGAGTTGTTTTTGGCATAGATTTATATAGTAATTTTGTGTGAGGTTGTAATGTAGTGGTCTATGCAGGGGTACAAATATGTTGACTTTTTTCATAGACTCATTGAACAAATACTTCAAGTCGCTGTCTGTCGAATTGACCGCTGGGCCAAGACAACAAAAATAGTATCGTGCTTTGCTTGTAAGGTCAATAACTTTAACATCGTGAATAGGACATAGTGTTGGTGGTAGATATTATATGAAAGAATTTGGCTTTTTTAAGCGGTTGTGGGCTGAAGCCTTGCCATTTGTCGCACGTAGTCCAGAAATGAAGGTTGCGTGGCTCATAGAGGTATTTGAGAAAAATTCTTTGACGGATGAAGAGATATCCCCCTATATGCATTTATTGTTGAATGAGTACGAAAATTTCCGCAATGGACTGAACTATGAAGTCGGCGTAGATTGCCTGAAGCAGATTTTTGCACAACTTGACCGGAATGTTATTGCCAAGATGATTCAATGTGTTGAGATCTATGATCTCCCTGTTTTGTTGTCCCTGATCACAGAGCTATCTATAGATGAGGCGGTATTGGCATTACGAAAAAAACCACCGATATTCGAGAAGAAATTTCTATTGGTGATCGATAAGGTATTTCAGGCAGTTAACGAATGTCGGGATGGATTGCTTGAACAAGCTACGCAAAAAATGATGCGGGAAGGTGAGGTTCCCGACCATTTCAGTGCATCCTATGAGAGGTTTAAGGAAATTCTTCATGATGAGAAGATTCTTTGTTCGCTTTATCCCCACGCAAAGCCATAAAAAAAGGTTCTGCTCGTAAGCAGAACCTTTTTTGACGTTATATCCTCGTAGTAGCTGTCTAATAAAGCTGCTACTATTTACCTTTGCCGGAAGCCCTCTTGGAAGCTTTAAGCGGGTTGACTTTAATTTTTGTTACCAAGGTTTCCGGCTTTTTATGAGTGGCAAAATTGCAGATACCCAATTTCCATTTTGCTGACGGGGTTGAATATGTTTTGCAAAATTTTTTTTCTTCAAACTCAACAATGCGGTCGCATCCATCACAATCTTCAACGATAGGGCTGAATATTCCACTGCTGTATAACTGATTGTCTGCCGTTGCCATTTATATATCTCCTCGTACTAGCTTATTAATTTCGTATTGTACTGTCTGTCAAATTCGTATATCGGTGTTGACTGAATTTTGAAATATAAAATAGTCAAGTCGATGTGTCAATATGAAAACAGGGTTAGTTGCGATATTTGCAGTTAACTTGCCTACATGACTAAAAAAAATATTATAGACTCTATTGTGTTAAAAAAAAAATTAATATAAACTCAAAATAACCCGATTAAATTTTGATGGAGAAGTAGTGTGCCTAAATTTGTTTATAAAGGTATCAACTCATACGGCGAAAAGCGCAAGGGACAAATAGAAGCGCATAGTATTGAAAGTGCTCGTGTCCAGCTCAAAAAGATGAGGATTACGCCTTCTGTTGTTAAGGAGGCGCCAAAAGATCTTTTTGCAAATGTCGCTTTTATGCAGCCTAAGGTAACGGGCAAGGATGTTGTTATTTTTACCCGCCAGTTATCTACCATGATTGACGCCGGTTTACCGCTTGTGCAGAGCCTGGAGATTTTAGCGACTCAGCAGGAAAACCCTACATTCAAAACCGTTTTAAATGAGGCACGTGGAGATGTCGAGACTGGAAGTACCATAGCGGAATCATTTAAAAAACATCCGGAATGTTTCGACAATTTATACTGCAACATGATTGATGCTGGTGAAGTTGGCGGTATTCTTGATACGATTTTAGGAAGGCTGGCAGGATACATGGAGAAGAATATGGCCTTGGTTAAAAAGGTCAAGGGGGCTATGACCTATCCTGTCATCTGTCTTTGTATCTCTCTGGTTGTTGTGGCAGTTATGCTCATTTTTGTTGTGCCTGTGTTCCAAAAGATGTTTGCCGACTTTGATTCCGCTTTACCTGGACCGACCCAGTTTGTTGTGGATGCCAGTGATTTTGCTAAAAGTTATTTTCATTTTATTGCCATAGGACTTTTTGGTCTGATATGGGCTGTTAAAAGATACTACAAAACTGAAAAAGGGCAGATGAACATAGATAAATTGCTCTTGGTTTCTCCTATCATTGGACCGTTGCTTCGTCGTGTAGCTGTCTCTAAATTTACAAGAACTCTAAGTACGATGTTATCAAGTGGCGTGCCAATACTTGATGCTCTGAATGTTGTTGCCAGGACCGCAGGAAATAAGGTTATTGAGCAGGCAGTTTTTCGAGTCACCGATGCAATCAGCGAAGGCCGTCCTTTGGCCGAGCCTCTGGAAGAAACAGGTGTTTTCCCAGGTATGGTTGTTCAAATGATTAATGTTGGTGAGGCAACTGGAGCGCTTGATGTTATGCTTGAGAAGATTGCTGATTTTTATGATGAGGAAGTTGATCAGGCCGTTGAGAATTTAACGGCCGCAATTGAACCATTAATGATGGTTTTTCTTGGCGGTTTGATCGGTGGTTTGGTCATTGCTATGTATCTGCCAATATTCAAACTGGCTGGAGCGATCGGTGGGTAATTTGCGCTGTTCAGACAAGCTGACGGGTGTTTGCCAGGCTGATTTCAGCGGCGGGCCAATGGAGTGAAAAGAACGTTTTTGTTAAGACTATTCAATATTAATTTAATGATATTTATGGGGGAGATTGTATGGGGGAAATAATAGGTGTACTCGGACGTGAAGTGTTTGACTCTAGAGGAAACCCAACCGTTGAAGTTGAAGTATACCTTGACAGTGGTATTACCGGAAGAGCAATTGTCCCATCTGGTGCATCAACCGGGACTCGGGAAGCGCTGGAACTCCGCGATGTTCGGCGTAAGCGACTCTGCGGCAAGGGGGTTTTAAAAGCGGTCGATAATGTTAATAAAGTTATCGGTCCTGAAATTATTGGTCTTGAATCAACACAGCAGATTATTCTGGATCAGATTATGCTCCAACTTGACGGGACAGAAAATAAAAAGAATCTTGGTGCAAATGCTATTTTGGGAGTTTCTATGGCAAATGCCAGGGCGTCTGCGGAAGAATGTGCCCTGCCTCTGTATAGCTATCTCGGCGGCGTAAATGCTAAAGTTCTGCCTGTGCCAATGATGAATGTCTTAAACGGTGGCTCACATGCTGATAATAATGTCGACATTCAGGAGTTTATGATCATGCCGGCAGGAGCTAAGAGTTTTTCTGAGGGGTTGTGGATGGGAGTTGAAACTTTCCATAGTCTCAAGTCAGTTCTAAGTAAAGCAGGCCACCAGACGGCAGTTGGTGACGAAGGAGGATTTGCACCGAACCTCCGCTCTAACGAAGAGGCAATGGAAGCTCTTCTGGAGGCAATAGTCAAGGCCGGTTATAAGCCGGGAAAAGACATTTACATTGCTCTGGATGTGGCAGCCAGTGAGCTTTATGATCAGAAAAAGAAAAAATATGTCCTGGCCGCAGAAAAAAAATCTCTAAAGACTACTGACCAGATGATTGCCTTTTATGAAGACTGGGTTAAAAAATATCCCCTTGTTTCAATTGAAGATGGGCTTGATGAGTCTGATTGGGGAGGCTGGAAGAAGTTATCTGAACGTTTGGCCAATAAGGTTCAATTGGTAGGTGATGATATCTTTGTGACAAATACCAAGATCTTGCAGGAAGGTATCAGTAAAGGGATTGCTAATTCAATTCTGATCAAGCTTAACCAGATAGGGTCGGTCACTGAGACAATTGATGCAGTTGAGATGGCTCATCGCGCCGGATATACGTCAGTTATATCGCATCGTTCCGGGGAGACGGAAGATACAACTATAGCGGATTTGAGCGTTGCCTTGAATACGGGGCAGATTAAGACAGGTTCGCTATCACGGACAGACAGAGTTGCTAAATATAATCAGTTGCTTCGCATTGAAGAGGAGTTGGGGGCAGCAGGCCTCTATGCTGGAAAAGCTGCTGTTAAATGTATTTCTTGATACGAGCTTCTAACTTTTGAGCTCTTATTGTCCAACCGGTAAAGAAGGAGATTTAAAAAGATGACACTAACGAAGGCTGATCTTGTTCAAAAGGTGTATGAAATCCATGACTTGACGAAGGTCCAGGCTGCTGATGCGGTAGAAACGTTTTTGGGTATTTCAAAAAACTGTCTTGAAAATGGCCAAGACCTTCTTATCAGCGGTTTTGGCAAGTTCAATGTGAAAGGCAAAAAGGCACGACGGGGGCGTAATCCTCAGACTGGTGATGAACTTATTCTTGATGCCCGTAAAGTTGTTACTTTCAAGCCTTCTGGAATTTTAAGAGATAGAATTAACAAAGGCTGAGCACAACATTCTGTTTCTTGAGGATATTTTTTATCGGGTAGATTCGCAATATGAATCTACCCGATTTTTTTTTGTTCTGTCGGGAAGGATTATGTGGTACATGGGTTGTGCAGTTACCATGACATAGATTTATAGAGTCTTTTAGGTGATTGAGTTGTTGTACTTATTGTTGAATGTCATTACTGATATGTGACGTGCTTTTTATGGGGAAGCAGGATGTATTATACTTTGTTGGAGCTTGCCGATTTAGTAGAGGGTGATATTGACGGCAACGAATCTTTGCAGATTACTGGTGTCACAGACCTTGATCATGCAGGTCCAGGAGACATTAGTTTTGCGGTTTCGGTCAAAAACATTGAAAAATTGGCACGCTCAAAGGCTTCGGCGGTAATTGTTCCAAGAGAAATTTCGGAGGTTCATGGCCCTGTTATTCGTGTTGATGACCCCTATCTTGCTGTGGCACTGATTCATAACCGTTTTATAGATACACCTTTTTGTGCGGCCGGGATTCATCCAACCGCTGTTATCGGGAATGACTGTAATATAGATCATGAAGTTTCAATCGGGCCTCTGGTTTCTATAGGAGACCGGGTCGATATTGGGAAAAAGGTGGTTGTACACCCTGGTGTTGTAATTGGACATGATGCGCAGATTGCAGACGGTTGTCAGATTATGGCCAATGTAACCATTGGCTCTGCCTGTAAACTTGGCAAGCGAGTAATTCTGCATCCGGGTGTGGTAATCGGCAGTGACGGGTTTGGTTATGCAACTAATAAACTAGGTCAGCATATCAAACGGCCTCAGGTTGGTAATGTTTTTATTGAAGATGATGTCGAAATTGGTGCTAATTCATGTGTTGACCGGGCCACCTTTGGAACGACTCGTGTCAAGCAGGGATCAAAAATTGATAATCTTGTCCAGGTTGGTCATAATGTGACTATTGGCGAGAGTTCGATTATTGTTGCCCAGGCAGGGATAGCCGGTAGCAGCAGCTTAGGGAGAAATGTTGTTCTCGGCGGACAGGTTGGTATCTCGGGTCATATTCAGATAGGGGACCAGGTTATGGTGGGCTCTAAATCCGGGGTGCATAACAGTATTCCAGAAAAAACTATTGTTTCCGGGTATCCTGCTGTGGCCCATAAATTGTGGTTACGAACTTCGGCTATTATCGCAAAGCTGCCCGATTTGGCTAGAGATGTGCGAATACTTAAAAAAGATGTTGCCGGACTGTTGGGCTCTGATAAAAAATAATTTCGCAACTGTTTAGCGGTTTTAGCTGGTTTGAGCTCATTGTGTCGGGCTTATTGCATAAACACAGAGACTGTCGTAGTATTAAACACTGGCATTATGAAACGTGATGGATGGAGGTCCTATGAGCTCGGTTGTTGAACAGCTTGATATTACAGATATTTTAAAATTATTGCCCCACAGGTATCCCTTTGTAATGGTTGATCGGATATTAGAGCATACTCCAGGTGAACAGATCAAAGGCCTGAAAAATGTGACTATCAACGAGCCGTTTTTTCAGGGGCATTTCCCTGTGCGACCTGTCATGCCAGGGGTTTTAATCCTTGAAGGACTTGCCCAGGTAGGGGCAATCATGGGCTATTTGGCAACGCTTGAAAACGTTGGTGAAAAGCTGGTATATTTCGCCGGCCTTGATAAAGTGCGATTCCGTCAGAAAGTTGTTCCGGGAGATCAGCTAATTTTTGATGTCACTACAACTAAACGGAAAATGGGTCTCTGGTATTTAGCCGGTAAGGCCTATGTCGAAGATAAACTGGTCGCAGAGGCTCATTTGACAGCTTCATTCAGTTAGCTTCTCCTCAGGATTTGTCCTGGGAGCGTGGAGCATGACGGTGCCCATCTCATCCGGGGCGGCGCAGTTTCCTGAGTAGTATCTTTAAAACTAAATAGTTAAGAACTGTTGCTGACTGAGAAACTGTATGGAATGCGAAAGCAGTTATTCAAAGGGAATCAATTAGTTCTCGATGGAATACTTATGAATATTCACCCAAACGCAGTTATTGAGTCAGGTGCAGAACTTGATAGTTCTGTCAAAGTAGGGGCCTATGCGGTTATCGAAAAAGGGGTGCAGATTGCCGCCGACACAGTAGTTGGTCCCCATGCTGTAATTTCAGGCACGACAACAATTGGCGAGAGGAATTACATTGCTTCATTTGCCACTGTTGGAGGAGCGCCTCAGGATCTGAAATATAACAATGAAGACACCCGGGTTGTTATTGGCAGTGATAATAGGATCCGAGAGTACGTCTCCATTCATCGGGGTACGCCATCAGGGACAGGTGTTACTACAATCGGTGATAAAAATATGATAATGGCATACTGCCATATTGCCCATGACTGTACAGTGGGCAATGAAAACATACTGGCTAATTGTGCAACGCTTGGCGGGCATGTTCAAATTGCTGATCATGTTAATCTTAGCGGCATGGTGGGCATTCATCAATTTACTCGTATTGGTTCCTACACATATATTGGAGGGATGTCCGGCATCAGTAAGGACGTCCCGCCTTTTGTCATTGCTTCAGGAGTGCGAAACAAACTTCGGATCACAGGAATCAATAAAATTGGTTTGAAGCGCTGCGGTTATGACAACGAAATAATCCGTAAGGTAAATCAAGCCTTTGTATACATCTTCAGAACACCAAACCTTCTCTTAAATGAGGCTTTGGACAAGGTCATTGAAGAATTTCCCGATTGTGAACCGGTTGCCGTTATGGTGAATTTCTTTAGAGAACCAAACAGAATGGGTGTGTTGCGAAAGGTTGATGGTGACTAACCGAATTGGAATAATCGCTGGCGGCGGACAATTTCCATTACTCTTTGCACGGGCTGCAAAAGCTCAGGGGAGAGAAGTTGTGGCTGTTGGTCATACCGGTGAAACCTGGCCTGAATTAGAAAGGGATGCTGATTTTTTTCAATGGGTTAAACTTGGGCAATTAGGGAAGATCATAAAGTTTTTTAAGAAAAATGGTGTTTGTGAAACTGCATTCCTGGGCACAATTACCAAAACACGCATCTTTAAAGAAGTCTGGCCTGATTTTAAGGGGCTCTCTCTCTGGAACAAAATAGACGTCAAGCAGGACGACGGAATCTTGAGGGCCATTGCACAGACCCTTGAGGATGAGGGGATTAAGGTTGTGGAATCCACCTTGTATCTGCAGGAATTATTGTTCCCCAAGGGAGTGTTGACCAGCAGGAAACCCGATGATAGGCAAATTGCAGATATTCGCTTTGGTTTCAATATAGCCCGAGAAGTAGGGCGCCTTGATATTGGACAATGTGTGGTGGTGAGAGATTGCACGGTTCTGGCAGTAGAGGCGATTGAAGGGACTGATGCCGCCATCAAGCGCGGCGGTGAACTTGGACGCAAAAATGCAGTTGTTGTGAAGGTTAAAAAGCCTGGTCAGGATTTCCGATTTGATCTGCCGGCAATTGGTCCGAAGACAATTGACAGCATGCGTGAGGTTCAGGCCTCAGTTCTTGCTGTTGAGGCAGGGCAAGCTTTACTGTTTGATCGTCAGGAAGTTATTGAATTAGCTAAAAAATCAAATATAATCATCCTTGGTGTTCAGGAAACCGAGGCAGGTTTGTCCTGGAACTAACACTAATAGTGTCATTATGAAAGCGATGGTCCTGGCTGCAGGCCTTGGTACCAGGCTCAGGCCCTATACTTCGATTTGTCCCAAACCCCTTTTCCCGGTCATGGGAGAAGCTCTTGTTCTGCGAATTATCAATAACCTCAGACGATCCGGTTTTACTCAGATCGTAGTCAATGCCTATCACTTAAAAGATCAACTTGTTGAATTATTGTGCACAGAGGCGGATGTTGTGCTGCAGGTTGAGCCAATTGAACTCGGTACTGGCGGTGGTCTTCGGATGGCGCTTGATACCTTAGCCCCTGGGCCGGTTCTGGTGACGAACGCGGATATCTATCATGATATTGATTATCGATGGGTCTATGAAAATCACTGCCGACAAAAGGCTGGAGCAACTCTGGTCATGCATGATTATCCGCGATTTAACAAAGTTTCAGTCTCTGAAAAGGGGACTATTGTCTCTTTTTCAGCTGATAGCTGCCCTGAAAAAGATCTGCAAACCATGGCCTTTACCGGTATTCAGGTGATTGAAGCTGACTTGTTGACGCATATTCCCCAGGGGAAGTTTTACAGTATTATTACTGCCTATAACTCTTATCTTGCTAATGGAGGGACTCTCAAGGCCTTAATCTCCCGGCGGCATTTCTGGTATGATATAGGGACACCTGTAGACTATCTCGATCTTCATGCACATCTTTTGGCCGGCAGAACCACCGTTAACCCGTTTACTCATACAACGGATAATTTTGTGTTTGGCGCGGGTGTTGAGGTGGGGAAAGATGTCATCTTCAGAGACTGGGGCTATGTAGGCGCAAATGCTCATATCGGCGCTGGTTCTCATCTTGAGCGGGTTGTTGTTTGGAGCGGCGCTCAGATTCCTCCAGAAACAATCGCCAAAGATACAATAATTACTCAGTAGCCCAATTTGCAAAAGAACTCCTTCTGATGCCTTATAGGTGAATACCCTATGGTCTTTCAAAAACATATCGAGCGTTTGTTGCTACAGGCGGGTTTGTCGCCTGTTCCACAAAGCACATATGTAAGCCTGGCCGGTGATGGTTCCGACCGGAGCTTTTTTCGCATTGCTCTTCTTTCCGGCGGCAGTTGTCTGGCGGTCTTTCCATCAGCATCTATGACAACTAGAGAAGCCTTGGCAGAGTCCTATTCAACGTATGCAATTGCTAAACATCTTAAAAACAATGGTGTTTCCGTGCCCCAGGTCTATGCGTATGATACGACTACAGGCGGAGTCCTTTTTGAATATCTTGGGAATACTCTTTTATATGACATTGTCAAAAAATGTAACAGCTCCCCTTTTGATTACTACCGACAGGCGCTGGATGAACTGGTATTGTTTCAGGTTAAAGGCGTGACTGGGTTTAAGGAATCATATTCCTGGGATACATCACTATATGACCGGCAACTGATGCTTTCACGTGAATCAGGCTATTTTTTAAGGGAATTTTGTTCAGAATATTTAGGGCTAAGCAGTTTTTCAGAACAGTTGGAGGCAGATTTTAAGAGTCTTGCCGACAGAGTGAGCAGAGAGGGGCATGATTACCTGCTGCATAGAGATTTTCAGTCGAGAAATTTGATGGTGAATGATAAAAGGGTCTTTATCATTGATTTTCAAGGAGCGCGATTTGGACCTTTGGGGTACGATGTAGCTTCGTTTATTAACGACCCTTATATCGGACTGGATTCTGAGCAGAAAACAGAGTTGCTTGACTATTATCTCAAAACTGTTTCCAGCTATCTTGCGTGTACTCCTGCTCAGTTTATTCGCGGTTATTATCATATAGCGCTTCAGAGAAATCTGCAGGTTCTTGGGGCCTATGCCTTTTTGAGCCAAAAAAAGAGTAAGTTATTTTTTAAAGATTTTATCGAACCGGCTTTTGCCAGCTTGTCAACTCTGATACGTGGTGACCTTGCAGGAAGGTATCCAGGGCTGGAAAAATTAATTACAGAAATTGCCGACAACAAATTGGTGCAATTGCAGGTACGTAACAGATGATAGGCTCGAGTTATAAGATAGTTGCTTTGGTTGGCAGGCCCAATGTTGGAAAATCTTCGCTGTTTAACCTTCTGGCGAAGAGTAACAAGGCAATTGTTGATCCTACTCCGGGTGTCACTCGTGACCGGCATTACGAGGTTGTAACTGTAGAGGATCATAGCTTTATTCTGGTGGATACTGGAGGCATTGAGCTTGAGAAAGTCAGTGACCATCAGATGGAGTTGGAGGGAGAAAAAAGAGTGTCGAGCCTTATTCGCGAGCAATCCATGCTGGCCGTTGCTGACGCCGATATTATCGTTTTGATGATGGATGGAAAAGATGGGCTGGTCAGGGACGATTATGAACTGGCCACACTTCTGCGCAGGACAGAAAAGCCTATTTATTATGTTATTAATAAAATTGACAACGCTATTCAGGAAGACCAGCTCATAGCTCCATTTTATGAGCTGGGCGCTGGAGAGTTGTGGGCTGTTTCAGCGGCGCATAATTACGGTATACAGACATTTTTCAGCAATTTAGTCGCTGCAATGGAAGAAGACACACCGTCAGTTGCAGCGGTTGAAGGTGAAATAGGGATAGCATTTATCGGTCGTCCTAATGTTGGTAAATCATCTCTGGTCAATCAGATTCTTGGCCAGGAAAGAATGGTTGTTTCTGATGTGCCCGGGACGACCAGGGATTCCGTCGATACCCGTTTTCAATATAAGGGGCATAACTATCTGTTCATTGATACTGCCGGGATCAGGCGCCGGGGGAAGGTGCGCGAAAACAGGGTTGAGAAGTTTTCGGTAATGCGAGCGCTGAAGTCCATGGAGCGTTGTGATCTTGTCCTTATTCTTATAGATGCCAATGAGGGAATTACTGAACAGGACACCAAAGTTATCGGTTACTCTGTCGAGCGGGGTAGAGCGTGTCTGGTAATTTTAAATAAGTGGGATCTTCTCAAAAATGATAAAAAAAAGCAGAAATGGTTGATGGATGAAGTGGAGATGGCGACCAGATTTATCGGTTATGCGCCAACTCTCAAAGTTTCCGCTTTAACCGGCTATGGCTGTAAAAAAATTTTATCGGCTTTAAACAAGGTCTACGAGCAGTTTTCTCTTGAGTTTACGACGGGAAAGCTCAATCGTGTTCTGCAGAATGCTGTCGAGCAGCATTCGCCATCCTTATATAAAGGCCGGCGAATTAAATTTTATTACACGACTCAGGTCAGTACAAAACCGCCAACCTTTATAATTTATGTTAATTATCCCAAAGGGGTCCATTTTTCTTATTTTCGTTTTTTGGTGAATCAGTTTAGAAAAGATCTTAATTTAGACCAGACTTCTCTGCGGATTTTTTTACGGGAACGTGTCAGGAAGAAATATAATTGAATCACTTGAATTTTTTTTGAGATATCAATTGTGGCTGGACATAAAGACATCTTAAGTAAACCTGAACTTGATGATGGTTACAGGTGCGTGTGTGAAGCGGCACACGCTCTTAGCGTGCCCGTTACTGATGTAAATCTCGAAAAACTTCGTCCGCTTCTATTCCGCATAGCCTCAGACCTACAAACATATCCCACCGTTCCAGTTCAAATTCATAAACTTGAGCTGGCAGCTTCCGGGGCAGGAATATTATGGGCTCGGACCTCCCAGGTCTTATCGTTACAATTTGAGGATGCCTATAAACTTGCTGATGTCGTAAGTAAACACTTCAGCTCAAAGAGAGGTGGGAAGCAAGATTCACTGTTGGGAAGTCAAAACCGCAGCTGTGAGGAAATATCATCGGTATTCGGGAGTAGTACGGAGATATATTTCAGCACTTTTCTCATGACCTTAAGCAAAGAGTGGCTACGGCTTGAGATATTGCCCTACCACAAAAAGCTTCGGGAGTCGAACCGGTTTATTCTTCAAGAGAAGCGTCGTTATTATACGATTTTTAATCGGATGTCGGAGCCGGCATTTATCGTAGATCAGGATTTTCATATTCTTGAGACCAACAAGGCCTTCAATCACTTCTTTCAACTTTCCGGAAAAGATTATATTGGCAGAAGCTGTCGCGAGGTGCTCGGAGATGAGTTTTGTACTCTCTGCGCCCTGGATAATGTTCTGGGAAAGCAGACCTCATCATTTGGTAGACAAGCAGAAATTACAGTCAATGGCAAGTGTCGGCATCTTGTCGTAACAGGTTCTTTTCTTGGCGATATAAATAGTGATGTTTCTGGGGGCATCATCATCCTGCAGGATATAACCGAGAGCAAGAAGACTGCAGACGCCCTGAGGGAGAGTGAAGAAAAATACCGATCATTGATTGAAAATGTCCCTGATGTGACATGGCGGTCTGACCCGGAAGGGCGATTGAGCTATATCAGTCCTAATATAGGGGCGGTTTGTGCGTATAGACCTGATACTTTCTGCGGCGCAGAGGCCGTTGACAAGTTTGCCATGGTCCACCCTGATGATGTCGATATGGTCAGAAATGCGTTCGGGCTTTTTTTTGCTTCTCAACTACCTGATGGCATTTTTCTGCGGACCTTATTCGGCATCTCCCCTGAAGTATTACTTGGTGAGGGAATGGACAGTGGCCGCAAAAAATATGACGTTACGTATCGCTTCCTTAAGGGGGATGGCTCCTGGATTTGGCTGCATGACAGAGCAAGCGTTATCTACGAACAGGATGGTAATTGGTATACCGACGGTGTGTTTTCAGACGTTACGGAGCTGAAGGAAGCAGAGCAGGAGCTGGAAAAGCACCATTTCCGTTTGGCGGAACTGGTTGATGAACGAACAGTTGAGTTGCGAATGGTGAACAAAAATCTGAAGAAAGAGATCTCTTTTCGAAAGCATGCGGAAAAAGATCTTCTCAGGCTTGCCTCAAAACTCAGTATGTCTAATAAGGAACTTGAGCAGTTTGCCCATGTTGCTTCTCATGACTTGAAGGAGCCGTTAATGCTGATTAAGGCCTTTAGTGAGAAGCTTATGACGAGATATGCCAATGCATTTGATGAGCGGGGCAGGGAGTATTTAAACAGCATTGTCTCCGCATCGGACCGGATGTCTCAGCTTGTTGACGGATTTCTTGCTTTGTCACGTATCTCTTCAGTTGAACAAAATTATGAAGAGATCGACCTGTCTGAATTATTTGAAGAAGTTATTGAAAATCTTGCTGAAAGGATACGTGAAGTCAACGGAACAGTTGACTTCACAGGGTACGAACGTGTAAGAGGGGACCGAATCCAGCTCAGACAGCTTTTTCAAAACATTATCGCCAATGCTTTGAAATTTTGTAAAACAGGAGACAACCCAACTGTGAAAGTTAGCTCCTCACTTATCTCTGGGAATCGTATCGAAATAACATTTGAGGATGATGGGATCGGATTTGAACCGTGCCATGAAGAACGTATTTTCCGTCCTCTTGAACGGTTGCACAGTAGAAACGAGTTTGATGGTACAGGTATGGGGCTCGCTACCTGTCAGAAAATTGTTGTCCGGCACGGAGGAGAGATTGAGGCGAAAGGGCAACCTGGTGTGGGTGCAACTTTTATTGTGCGCCTGCCTGTTGAAGAAAAGCATCTCCCTCCTCAAAAAAAAAGAAAAATAACTCGGGACAATAAAACTTTCCCAAGCTGATTATAAAAATTTTTTTAGTTCTTTCCCTACTTCAAATAATCTTTTTTTATAGTATCGGAGGCAAACCTTGATATGCCTCTGTCCTGAGTTTTTGAGTTGTTTTGTTAGATTGCGGGGGACGTCTCTACAAACAATTGTTGCAAGCGCCGGAGGTATTTTAGGGTTTGACAGGTAGTCAATTTTATCCTGGTAGTAGTGCAACAGACGTTTGAGCTGATTTTTTCTCGTCTGAAAATCTTTAAAAGATAGTTTGGGCGGTGATGAAAATAGATTGAATAGGGAAAACATTAGTAGCTCCTGCTATAAACCTTTAGTTGCGGTATAAATGGTCGTATCCGGCCTTGTTGAGTCCTGCGTTTAGTGCAGAGCGTTTAATGGTAACCATAAGGCTGCCCGCTATTGGATGCAACATGGGATTTATGCAATAATCTTGCCAGATAACCAGGGCAATGGTATGAAAGACACGGTCAACTTCTCACAGAGACAGGGGGTGACGGTTATTTCTCTTTAGTCTTCTTGAAACTGTTGTGACAAAATTCTGTAAGCGTCTCAGCATTCTTAAAAGTGAGTGATAAGTTCAGTTCATCCTTTTCAAATGCTGATGCGTGTGTAAGGGTTGCCCACCCAGGTAGTTTAAGGCTCTGTTTTAATGCATTGAACGCTTTCTGAGCTTCAGTGTATTTCGGAGAAAGAGCGGCTTGTAAAAAGGACATAAGATTAGCCGCTTTTTGAGGGGGATTGGCTTCTTTGTGGTTTAAGATGTCCTGAACAGGCTTTGATGACAAGATTGTTGGGATGGAAGAGTTTTCCCTTAGAGAAAGGTCTGTGCAACTCTCTATCAATTTACGTTGGTTGCTGACGCTGAGCCGCAGGGCGGATATGATTTCAAATAAGACCAATCTGTCCCGAAAAGAGAGACCTGACAATACGTAGGCGGCTTTTTCATCCAGTACTCCGTTGTGTACTGCTTCTGCAACAGGTTGTTCTAAGGTTAACAGGGTCAGAAGTTTGTTAATTATGCTTGAGCGTTGGGGGAGTCCCAGTACTGGCAAGTATGAGATTGCGGCTTCTTCAACAGAGCAAATCTTTGTAATTTTCCGAAAAAAAACTGCCTTTTCAATTGCTGAAATCTGACGCTCTGAAATGGCGTCGGTTAAGGCAATCATAAATGTTTTGAGTTCAGGAGTTTCTTTTGGAAGGATATGGCAGGCGACTGAAGATATTCCCAGGACACGGGCGGCGGCAAGACGCGCCTGCCCTCCAACAACGCGGAAGGAATCGGCAATTCGTTCCTGAAGAACAGGCGGACGGAGGATACCTGTCTTTTGAACGTGGGCAGCGATAGTGGCGGAGTGATCTTCCAGCTCAAAGGGAATTATTGAGTAGGTATGATCATTAAGGTCAATATGAGCGAGAGGAGTTTTGTGGATGTGCAGTATGGCTGTTGTCATAATAAAATATTTGCAGGCTAAAGTTGTGTCAAGGCTGTTTATTTATGCGTTTTGGCGGTATATGCCGGCGCAGTTTCCGTTCACATCGCAGTGTCCTAGGCCATGTGTCAAGTAAAGGGATAACCAATGTACACTGTATCAGTCCAAAATGAACTCGGGAAATGAAAAAAGATATTCTAAAAGAAATTAACACTCTTCCTGATGATTTTTTAACCGCATTACGAGATGTTTCTCAATTAACTCAAACCCGTGTCTACCTGTCAGGTGGTGTGCTTCGTGATTGGCTGCTTGGTGTTTCTGCGGTAGATTTTGATTTTACAGTATCCGAAAACGGGCTGGAGTTTGGTAGAAGATTAGCAGAAACGTTACATGCAACATTTGTCAGACTTGCTGATGATGAAGGAATTTGTCGTGTTGTCTGGAAAGGTCTGGTCATTGATATTTCTACCTTCAGGAAAAAGGCTCAATGCATTGAAGATGATCTGTATTGCCGGGATTTTACAATTAATGCCATGGCTGTTGAAATTCTTTCTGATGGGGCTGGAGGTGTTGTCTGCGGCCCCGTGATTGACCCCCTTGGAGGGATGGATGATCTCCAGGAGAAAGCGTTGAGAGTCTGTAGTTCTGACTGTCTGGAAGATGATCCGCTTCGCCTGCTGCGGGCCTTTCGGTTTATGGCTCAATTGGGATTTTCTATTGACCGTCAGTCAACTCAATTAATTACAAAATTTAGCAAAAACATTGTCAGAGTCGCAGGGGAGCGAATTTGGGCTGAGTTAAAAAAAATATTTTTGCAAAGCAAATCGTCGGAAGTGTTGATGGCAATGGAATCAGTCGGGCTATTGCAAGAGGTTTTTCCGGAGCTTGCAGCGGGGCGTGGGGTGAAACAACCAGCCAGCCACCATCTCGATGTGTTGGACCATTGTCTGGAAACCTTAAAGAAGATTGAGCTTGTTATAGAAAATCCGGGTAAGTGGTTTACAGAGACTGTCGATCTGATACAAAAGTATTGCACCGATCAGAACACTCTCTTGTATCTTAAGGTAGCGGCTTTACTTCATGATATCGGTAAACCACCAGTCGGTAATTTGCAGGAATCTGGTAAGATTACTTTTTATAACCACGATGGACAGGGAGAGGTCATCGTGGCCGCTATTGCCAGACGTTTGAAATGGAGCAGCGTCGAACTGGCAAGGATTTCTCGTTTTGTAAAACAGCATATGTGGCCATTTCATTTGAATAATGCCCGGAAGAAAACCGGTATCAAACCACGGGCCTGTCTGAAGATTGCAAAGGCTGCGGGTGAGGACCTTGTCGGTCTGTTTCTTCTTGCCATGGCTGACAGTCTGGCAGGTGAGGGAGAAGGAAAGCCCGCCGGCATGGAGAGAGAGGTCGCGAGCTTGTTTTCAGAGGTATACAGCACATATGTTTTACGGGTAAAACCGGTTCTCGACAGACTGCCTATTAACGGCCATGATTTGATCAAATATTTGCATCTGCAGCCAGGTCCGATTTTTGGGGAAATATTCTCAGAGTTGGAGCAAGAGATGGTGTTAAGTGGTAAAATGAGCAAGGGTCAAGCCCTTGACTGGGTCAAAAACTTTTTAACTCTGCAGAAAACGGAACTGGCACAACCAGATACGCGGAACTCTATTATATAATTATGTGATTATCACTGACTTTCAGCTCGATACAATCTTTGTGGACCAGAGCAGCCTCTTACAGAAACCGTTGAAGACGCACGCCAACTGAAACGTCATGGGACAGAGGCAGTCCAGAGGAGACTGTTTGTTTGATGTCTTTCAATCTGGGCTTCCCACAATGGTTTCTTCCAGAGCCTCCCCTGTCCCACTGCTTGGCTGAAACTTGGTGGTAATCACATATCAATTATTGATTGACCCTTCTGAAGCAGTCGTTGTAAGCTTGAACATAACGGAGAACCTGTCAAGGTAAACCACATTAGGACGCCTGGTGAAAAAAATGAAAAAAATAGCGACTACTCAAAAAGACAATATAACTGCGACTCTGTTTAATCCAAAAGGTGTGGAGGGGATTAAAAGAACACTGCTCAATCATTTGTTGAGCTTTCAGGGTCGTGACCCCGAAAGGGCTGGAACCCAAGATGTTTACAGAGCCCTCGCCTATACGATGAGGGACTTTTTAGTCGAGAAGTGGATTGAAACTCAGAGAAGCTATTATGTCAAAAAGCAAAAGCGGGTCTATTATTTGTCGTTGGAGTTTTTAATAGGACGCTCCCTGGGCAATAGTCTGGTTAATATGGGTTTTATGGAAAAGGTTGATGCGGCAGTTCAAGAGCTTGGGTTTGATCTGGCAGCTATTCGCGAAGAAGAGGAGGATGCCGCACTTGGAAACGGCGGTTTGGGCAGGCTGGCAGCCTGTTTTATGGACTCAATTGCTACAATGAAGATACCGGCCTATGGCTATGGAATCAATTATGATTACGGCTTGTTTCATCAAAAAATTATTGATGGGTATCAGGTGGAAAGTCCGGATAACTGGCTGCGCTTTGGTACACCCTGGGAGTTTGAAAGGAAACATCCGTTATATCCGGTAAAGTTTTATGGCAAAGTGACCAGTTTTCTCGACGCAAAAGGGAATTATCGGTCTAAATGGGTCGAAACGGAAGTCGTAATGGCCATCGCCTGTGACGTGTTAATTCCGGGATATGGCAACGATAATGTCATTAACATGCGGCTCTGGCGGGCCAAGGCATCTCGTGAACTGGATCTGAGCTCATTCGGCAAGGGTGATTATGTCGGGGCGGTACATAATAAGGTAAGTTCTGAAACTATATCAAAACTGCTGTATCCGCCGGATGAGCAATGTGCCGGCCAGGAATTGCGATTAAAGCAGCAGTATTTTTTTGTTGCGGCAACGTTCCAGGATATTTTCAGGCGCTATACAAAGTATAATAAAAAATTTGATAAATTCTGCGACTATGTGGCTGTACAGTTGAATGATACCCATCCGTCCATAGCTATTCCGGAATTAATGCGTTTACTGTTGGATGAGCATGGCCTTGGTTGGGAAAAGGCCTGGGACATCTGTGTGAACACCTTTGGCTATACCAACCATACTCTTATGCCGGAAGCGTTGGAAACATGGCCGGTTGATCTTTTCGGCAAGGTGCTGCCCCGGCACATGCAGATTATCTATGAGATTAATCAGCGTTTTCTGGATCTGGTGGCGTTGAAGTTTCCAAATCAGGATTCTTTAATGCGGAACATGTCCCTCATTGACGAGGGACCTCCAAAACGTGTGCGAATGGCGCACCTGGCAATCGTTGGCAGTCATTCTGTCAATGGCGTGGCGGCACTCCATACCGAACTTCTTAAGACCAGACTCTTTAAGGATTTTTGTCAGCTTTATCCTGAAAAATTCAATAACAAAACCAATGGGATTACGCCCAGACGCTGGCTGCTTAAATGTAACCCTTTATTGTCTTCTTTGATTACCGAGAAAATTGGTGACGGCTGGATTGTGGATCTTGAACAGTTGAAGAAACTGGAAAAATTTGCTGCGGATACGGGATTTCAGAAGAGTTTTTATGAGGCCAAGCAAGCAAATAAAAAGCGCCTGGCCAAAGTTATAAAACGTCTGTGTCATGTAACTGTAAACACCGATTCCATATTTGACGTTCAGGTTAAGCGTATTCATGAGTATAAGCGTCAGCTTTTAAATCTGCTGCATGTCATTGCTCTGTACCACCGGATCGTTACACGGTCTGATGAAACGATCACTCCGCGTACCGTCATTTTTGCAGGCAAGGCTGCTCCAAGCTACTGGAAGGCGAAGTTAATTATAAAACTGATTACTTCAGTAGGAGAAGTTGTTAACAGCGATCCACGTGTTGGAGATTTGCTTAAGGTTGTTTTTATTCCTAATTACGGGGTCTCACTGGCAGAAAAAATTATTCCAGCAGCTGATTTGTCCGAGCAGATTTCAACTGCAGGTACCGAGGCTTCAGGTACGGGGAATATGAAATTTTCTCTGAATGGGGCTTTGACTATTGGGACTTTGGACGGAGCTAATATTGAAATCAGGGAAGAAGTTGGCAAAGACAATATTTTTATTTTTGGACTGACGGCTGAAGAGGTTGAGTGGGAGAAGCGGTCTCCGAAAAGGATACCGCAGCAAATATATGAAAGCAACCGGGAGATTCAGCAGGTTATCGACTCTCTTAAAAATGGCTGTTTTTCAAAAGGAGATCCCCAGCTATTTCTGCCTATTGTTGAAGATCTCATGAACTATCATCGAGATCCGTATCTGCATCTGCTGGATTTGGAGGATTATCTAGGCAGGCAGCGGGAAGTTGGTGAGGCCTATAGGAACCAGTCACACTGGAGAAAAATGTCAATCCTTAATGTTGCCAGAATGGGGAAATTCTCAAGTGACCGGACCATCCGTCAATATGCGGAGGATATTTGGGGCGTTGATGTTGGGTAAAAAATGTAACCAGCTAGTTTTGCTTGTGGTTTGTCAGTGTTATTGTATTATGCAAGTTTAATATGCCATGGTTCAAAACGTACCCCGAGAAGATTATCTTTTTTATATCTCAGTTTGGCATAGCCACGATCAACGAGTTTTTTATAAACATCAGTCTCTGTGAAATCTTCTGAAAAGTTCTTGCCTCCTAAGTTTATCTGGCCGACGTCAAAATCACCGGCACTGTGAAATGAGTAACCGGGAGGGGCTAGCGATCTTGAGGCGAGGGAGAGGTTGGCGTTGTTCTTGATGGCCTTATTTAAAAAGAGCAGAAATTGCTTGGCGATGCCTCTTAAACCCGAGGTAAGAATAACTTCATGGCCCAGGTCTTTTTTAATCTTTTTAAAAGTTTCCAGCGACTCACTGTTGTAGAGATAATTACCAGTCCCTTTGACTTTGACAACTTTTGATTTGGTAATTGTATCCGTGATGTTTCGGTAGGGTTTGTCACCAAAAAAACCGTACTCTGAAGCGTTCCTGTAAAAAATTTCCTCAAGAAATGAGAGCTCATCCTGGGAAAAAGGCCCGATTTGTGAGTAGTTCCTTGAGACTTGTATTATTTCATCAAAACCGGCAAGATAAAAGTTGCCATGTCCAATAAGAGATTGTATGCGGTCCAACCGTGCGACGGTTGAATGTAAAAGGACCAGTTTTTTCCCCTGCAGACAAATGTCGCCATTATGCCGCAAATTGAATGATTCCATTTTGTGCAGGTAGTCTTTGACATCAGTGTCGTCATCTACCGGCGGTATCTGTGAAGTTCCTGCCTTGCTAATGGCGGGCAGCGGCACACCGAGAACAGTTCCATGCAGGATCGTTGCAGTCAGTGTTTTTAAAAATGTTCGTCTATTCATGTTGTTTGTCGTATGCCAATTATGCGTGCCACAACGCAGAAATATGAATATTGAAATAATTCGGCCTGTCTACGGCGAAAATTACCAGTACTAGTTCAATGATATTATTTGGTGAAAACAAAAGTCAAGCAAGTTTTATATAGACATATTAAACAGTTGACTGATATTTCGATAACGGTGCCGGTTTCTGTTTACCGCACTTAGTTATGAAGCAAGCTGTGCAGTCAGGAAATGGCACCCCCAAATTTATAAAAATACAATAATATCAGTATGATATCTTTTTTGATGAATTGTTCATGAAATATGCAGCTCAGAGAGAGGTCAGTTGAAAGGTAAGAAAATTGCTGCCTGGATTCTTCTTTGTGTGCTGATCGTCGTTCCCTTCTTCAACTGGAGAGCAGGGGCTATCATCTGGTTATGCGCCTGGATGATTTATCTTCTCCAGATTTCATTAAAAAGTATTGAGAGGATCCGGTCGACTGGTTCCGACAGTTCCCAAAATTCTTCACATGACCAGGACCACCGATAATCTGGGGAATTGCTTTCGCTAAGAGTGTCTTTTCTTCGGATAATTGGCTATAATGGATAAATGTGGCAATCAAAAGAAGTTTCTAAATAGGTAAACATGTTAAAAATAATTGTAAATTTAGTACGGCGGAAGTTTTTGAGCGGTGATCGGACAGAACCGATACAGAAATCACCGGCAAAAGACGGTGGAATTGATCGTGATGCTCCCATATCAGCAACAGGTTCAGGTGCAAAGAACCAAAGACAGCCTGGACATTCAGGCGAAAGTCCCAAAAAGTACAGGCGTCGTCATCCGGCAAAGCCTAAAAAATCAAAACACTGGGACATTTCGCAATTTGAAGTTGTGCCGGTAGAGGGAAAGAGTCGTTTCCATGATTTTAAGCTGCCGGACACCTTGATGAGAGCAATTGAGGCACTGGATTTTAGATATTGTACCCCTGTGCAGGCAATGACTCTTGGCGGAGCGCTTGACGGGACAGACACCATCGGTCAGGCCCAAACGGGCACAGGAAAAACAGCAGCCTTTCTGATAACGATAATGGCTCGCCTTCTTTCCTATAGAGGAGATGGAAACAACCGAAAGCGAGTTCCTTTCGCTTTAATCATTGCGCCGACCCGGGAACTGGTTACGCAAATCTCCAAAGATGCTGCTATGCTGGCTAAGTTCTCCGGAATTAGTGTTGCTTCTGTTTTTGGTGGGATGGATTACGAAAAACAGCAGTCTTTTATCGAGGAAAAAAATCCTGAAATTATAGTGGCAACTCCGGGCAGATTGCTGGATTTCATCCGCAAAAAAATTATTAACCTTAAGTCATTGAAAATACTTGTTATTGATGAAGCAGATCGTATGCTGGACATGGGTTTCATCCCGGATGTACGTAACATCGTCTACAATTCCCCCCCAAAAGAACAACGCCAGACCTTGATGTTTTCTGCTACACTTACCCCTGAGGTCCGTCATTTGGCCAGTCAGTGGTGTGTCAAACCCGTGCAGGTAGAAATAGCCCCGGAACAGGTTGCTGTCAATACTGTTGAGCAGCGGGTTTATCTGACAACCGCCAGGGAAAAATATTTTGTTTTATATAATATGATAACCGGTCAGAACCTGGAAAAGGTTTTGGTTTTTGCCAACAGAAAAGATGAAACAAGACGGTTAGCGGAGCGGTTGGCCAGGAACGGCATCAGCTGTGAATTGCTTTCCGGGGATGTGGCGCAGAAGAAACGAATCACTACTCTGGAGCGATTCAGGAATGGACAGACCAAGATTCTTGTGGCGACAGATGTTGCCGGTCGTGGAATTCATGTTGATGATATCAGTCATGTGTTTAATTATACGCTTCCCTACGAAGCTGATGATTATGTTCATCGGATAGGCCGGACTGGCCGGGCTGGTAAGGCAGGGATTGCCATAAGTTTTGCGGATGAGGACAGCGCCTTTTATTTGCCTGCTATCGAGGAATATATTGGCAGTAAACTTGAATGTGTTCAGCCTGATGAAGAATTATTGAAGCCAGCTCCTAGAGGGACTGTTGTCATTGAAAAACAACCGCCTCCCAAAAGAAAAGGGGGGTACAAGTCCTATAATAAGAAAAGGCGCCCACCTGCCAGGTCAAGATCCAGATCTCATTGACAGTTTGGGGGCACAGTGTGAGAACGTATATTTTATCTGACAGCTCATAACAGCTGGTTTGAATATCACCGGATATACAGCCTTTCCCATAGCCATTTTTCGTTGTGAGTCCCGTTATTTTTACAGATAATACTGTAACATTCGCTGCCTTTTCAGGAGCTAATTCCGTTCCAAAGTATACGTAACAAATCCCTGCTAGAAATCAAGGGGGCTTTTTGCTTCTTTTATGGTCTGGCTTTTAATCGTGTGAGTATAAATCATGGTAGTTCTCACATCACTGTGGCCTAGCAATTCCTGGATTGTGCGAATATCGTAATTTGCCTGTAACAAATGGCTGGCAAAGCTGTGACGGAAGGTATGGGCGGAGGCGCGTTTGCAAAGCCTGGCCTTGCCGACCGCCTCCTTTATTGCCTTTTGCACATGGGTTTCATGTAGATAAGACCGGCAGTATTCGCCAGTCCCCGGAACAAGGGTCAAGTTCTTGGCCGGGAACAACCATTGCCAGATAAATTCTTTAGCCGCATTCGGATACTTCCTTTTCAGTGCGTCCATCAGAAACACCCCGGCATATTTTCGGTCCAGGTCGCGCTGATGTAAGTCTTTCAAAGAATTTACCTGATCTCGGAGTTCTTGAATAATTGTTTCGGGGAGAGGTACAGTTCTGACTTTTTTACCTTTGCCGTGGACCGTTACAATCCCAGCATCAAAATTCAAGTTGTGAATGCGCAGGTTTAAGCA
>Ga0102953_1000103_pt1 | contig 55749 bp, 43 predicted proteins | sample SalPon2A_C_D2_MG_FD_78509 | JGI IMG/M metagenome (GOLD analysis project Ga0102953, IMG submission 78509) | Soil microbial communities from South San Francisco under conditions of wetland restoration - Salt Pond MetaG R2A_C_D2_MG | ecosystem: Environmental > Terrestrial > Soil > Wetlands | place...
AAGGTCGACGGAGATCAGAACCAGACCAACGGCACTATTGAGACGCTGCTCGACATGGAGTGGAGCGGCGCGATGGGGCCGGGCGAGATACAGAATGTCTATATTGCCGCCAATCCCTCGTTCGCGGCCTTCGTCGACGAATTCAATCAGTTCGTTAACGACAACACCTCGCAGGTCATGACGACAAGCTGGGGGGCGCCCGAATTTGCCTGGGGATCACTGGTGCAGACTGCCGACCAGATCTTCATGCAGGCTGCCGCGCAGGGTATTTCGATGTTCGCCGCTGCTGGCGACAACGGCTCCGGCGACGGGACCACCCAGGACAACATCGCGGATTTCCCTTCCGTCGATCCCTATGTCACGTCGTCTAACGGCACCGAGCTGACGGCCAGCCTCGATGGCGGCTACCAGTCGGAGACGGCGTGGAGCGGTACGGGCGGCGCCGTCAGCCAGATTTTTGACGAGCCCACGTGGCAGACCGGCCCCGGTGTTCCGGCCAACGGCTGGCGCAACAATTCCGACATGGCCATGAACGCGGGTCCGCTGCGTCCCTACGTGGTCTATAACCGGGCCCAGGGCGGCTGGCTGCTGGTGTGGGGCACCAGTGCCGTCGCGCCGCAGTTCGCGGGCCTGTTCGCGATCGGCGTCTGGCAGAACGGGGGGGCTTCGCTCGGGCAGTCCAACGAGCTGCTGTACGGCGATGTCAATGCCGGCAACTATGCCACCGATTTCCACGATGTAACGACCGGGAGCAACGGCGCGTTCGACGCCGGCTCCGACTGGGACCACCCCACCGGCTGGGGCAGTCCGCGTGCCGCGGGCCTGCTTTCGCATCTCGGCGTGCAGGGTCCCGCGGGCACGCTCCAGGGGACGGTGACCGATGCCGCTGACGGCACGGCGATAGCCGACGCCGAGGTGACTGTAACGCCCGGCAACTTCCACCGCGGGACGGGTAGCGACGGCACCTATTCAATGCTGCTGGCACCGGGCGACTACACCGAGACGGTGACGGATTTCGGTTACCAGGTCGCGTCCACGTCCTTCACCATTACAGACGGCAACACCACCACGCAGGACTTCGCTCTCCAGACGGCGCCTGATGCGACTGTTTCAGGTCATGTGACGGACGGTTCGGGGCACGGTTATGGTCTGTATGCTGAAATCACGGTGACGAGCCCGGGGTTCGGGCAGGTTGCCGACGTGTGGACGGACCCCGCGAACGGGGCATACAGCCTCTCGCTGCCCGAAGGCTTCGATTACGACTTTTCCGTAACCGGAGCGCTGAATGGATATAACAGCGGAAGCTGGAGCGTTGCCAACCTCAGCGCCGATGCCACGCATGATTTCGAGCTGAAAATTTCGGGTGCCTGTACCGCGCCAGGCTACAGCTTCGACCAGGGCTTCGGCGAAGATTTCAACGGCAGTTTCCCGCCGGCGGGCTGGACCGTCAACACGCAGCCGGGTTTCGATCCGGCCGGGTGGAAGAAGGCGAGCAATTTCCTGTTCGGCACTCTGCCCAACTACACCGGAGGCAGCGGCGACGCGGCCGTGGCCAATGCGGGCGGAACGATCATCTTGAACAGCCCGTATGACACGCAGTTGGTCTCGCCCCCGATAGCAGTTGCCAGCCTCCCGGCCAATCCGTCCGTGAGCTTCCTGGCCAACTATCAGCACAAGACAGCCAACGATGCACTCGACGTCGATATCAACGTCGACGGGCAGGGTTGGACCACGGTGGCCCACATTACCCACAGCCTGGGCGCCTTCGCGCAGTTCCAGGGAGCCAAGTACTCGGCGAGCCTGGCGGGCTACATCCCCACGGGGGCGAGCTCGATCCAGATTCGCTGGCGCTACTACAATCCGGTCAATTACTACGGCTGGTACGCGGAGATCGACGACGTCTCGATTGGAGCCTGTGAAACCGTTCCCGGCGGACTGGTCTACGGTCAGGTATCGGATGCCAACACCGGTAACGGCATCGTGGGTGCCGCGGTAAGCGACGGCAGCGGCGACAAGACCCTGACGGTCGAGAATCCGGCCGACTCGAACCTGCCGGTGGGTGCATATCTGTATTTCGTGCCCGCAGGACAACACACAGTCACCGCCGCCGACTACGGGTACGCGGACGCCTCGGCCGACCTGTCCATCACGGCGGGGACGGTTACGGTGCACGACTTCGCGCTGGATGCGGGGCAGTTGGCGGTCGATCCTGCGGCCATCACCGTCCATGCGGTGGTGAACAGCCAGACGCAGCAGACGCTGAACATCGACAATACGGGTACGGTGGCCGCATCGTACGACCTGCTCGGCATCGATGCGCCGACGGGTTCGGCCGCGGTGAGCGCCTACTTCACCGGCGACAATGCCCGTCCGCTCGAGTCCGTTGCCGCGAACCCGGCGGCGCAGATCGCGGGGCCGCCGGCGCCGACAACGGGCGAGGCCCGCGTACCGGCCGCTAGCGCCGGCACGACGCCGGGCGGCCTTGTCTCCGCCTTCCGCACCGGCATTCCGAGTTACGGCCTCGGCGTGAACCGCGAAGCGGGCGCGCTGTGGGTGGGTAGCCCGGTGCTCAACGGCGGCGACGACGAGGATCACCGCTTCATGCCCGACGGCACGAACACGGGCGATGCGATCGATGTCGGCGGGCTGGGTGCGTATTACATGAGCGATATGGCCTACGACGCCAACACCGGCAAGTTGTGGCAACTGTCGGTGAGCGAGGATGGCAGCATCTCCTGCGTCTACGAACTCGATCCCAAGCTCATGCAGTGGACGGGCAGGAAAATCTGCCCGCAATTCCCGATCTCTCAGCGTGGCCTGGCCTATGACCCGGTCAATGACATCTGGATTGCGGGCGATTTCCTCAGCCAGGCCGTATACGGGTTCGACAGCCAGGGCCACATCGTCGGTTCCGCCACGCTGGGCGAGCCGATCATCGGCCTGGCGTTCAACCCCTCGACCCAGCATCTGTTCGTGTTGACCTCGGGTGGCGACCACGCGATCTACGTGTTCAATGCCGCCAACAACTTCATCGATCCCCCGACCACATTCGATATCCCCGGCTTCAATCCGCAAAACGCGGGCGCGGGCCTGGGCTATGACTGCGCGGGGCACCTTTGGGTGACCGATATGGTCGATTATCAGGAATTCGAGGTGAACTCGGGCGAAACCGGTTGGTGTGCTTACGAGGACATCCCGTGGCTGACATTGGCCCCGCGCAGCGGTACGGTGGGTGCGGGCGACTCGGCGCAGGTGACGCTCGACCTCGACGGTACCGGTGAGCAGCCCTTCACCCGCACGCAGGCGCAGCTCAAGCTCACGGGCACGACGCCCTATCCGGTCCGGACCATTCCCCTGACTGTGATCTGGGACCCGCAGCCGGTGGCCTTGAGCACCACGGTGAAGGCCAATCCCAACCCCGTGGTCAAGGGCAACTACCTGACGTTCAACGTCGCCGTGAAGAACATGACGGTACAGGGCGACGGCGGCGCCACCCAGGTCGCACTCAGCTTCGACGTGCCGGCCGATCTGCAGTACGTACACCAAGAAGGTGACGGATGTTCAGGGCAGGGGACCACGGTGACCTGTGATCTCGGTGACATCTCCCAGGGCGACGAGAAGGACGTCGTGATCGTCACCCGGGCGGTGAGTTCCGATGGCGGCTACTACGAGACCACGTTCTCCGCCGCGGGCCGCGAACCGCAGAACGCCCAGTACGCGACGAGCAACCAGGTGATCGTCGCCGGCGCCATCAAGGGCTCGGCAAACTCAGGCGGCGGCAGCGGAGCGGGCGGCAACAGCGTCGGCGGTGGTGGAATCGCCGGCTTCGGTTGGTTGTCACTGGTCGCCTTGCTCGGGCTGGCGGTCGTGATTCGGCGCCGGCGCCTCTAGTACATGCTTTTCTCGCTCCTCGATAACGGAGTCTCGGGGTGGCCTCGGCCACCCCTTTCTTGTCCGTTGCCGGGACGAGGCAGTCGGGAGCCGCCGTCCGCCCTAGGGCTGCTCGAGTGTCCCGACGAGTTCGGAGACGTGGGAGTAGTCGTGACGGGTGAGGTAGTCGCGCAAGCCGGCGTTGATGGCCGCGCATACGAGTGGATCGCGGAACAGGGCGGTGCCGACCCCTACCGTGCTGGCGCCGGCGAGCAGGAATTCGACCGCATCGCGCCAGTCCATGACGCCGCCCTGGCCGATGATCGGCGCCTTGTGCCTGCCCACGGCTTCGTGGACCTGACGCACCTTGAGCAGCGCGATCGGCTTGATCGCCGGGCCTGACAGGCCGCCCTGGCCGTGGCCGATGACGGGCTGGCGGCGCTCGATGTCGATCGCCATGCCGGAAATCGTGTTGATCACGGCGAAACCGTCGCTGCCCGCCTCGAGGCACAGGCGCGCGTTTTCTCCGATATCGGTCTGGTTGGGCGAGAGCTTGGTGATCAGCGGCTTTTTTGTCGCCTTGCGGCAGGCTTCCACCACGCGGGCCGACATCTCCGGCGAGTTGCCGAAGATTACGCCGCCTTCCCTGACGTTGGGACAGGAGATGTTGATCTCGATGGCGTCGATCGGTGAATCCTCGAAGATCCGGCAGACCTCGGCGTATTCGTCCACGGTGGCGCCCGAGACGTTGGCGATCCAACGGGTTTCATCCGGGTCGAGCGTGGGCAGGATGTCGCGCACAACGCTCTCCGCGCCCGGGTTCTGCAGGCCGATCGCGTTGAGCATGCCCATCGGGGTCTCGTACACGCGGTGCGCGGGGTTGCCGAGGCGCGCCTGGCCGGTGGTGCCCTTCAGGCACACGGCGCCGACTTCGGCGTGGGAAAAGCCCGCCACGCGGGGATATTCGTGCCCGAAACCGACGCAGCCGGAGAGCAGCACCAGCGGGGAGTTGAACTCCAGGCCCAGAAACTGCATCTTGAGCGGATCCTCTGCGGTTGAATCCCCATGTTCGATATTGTGCTGGTCCATCCTGAAATTCCGCCGAATACCGGCAATATCATAAGGCTTGCGGCCAATATGGGGGCGCGGCTGCACCTCGTGCACCCCCTCGGCTTCACCCTGGAAGACCGTCAACTGCGGCGCGCGGGGCTGGATTACCACGATCTGAGCGATGTGAGCGAGCATGCCGACTTCGACAGTTTCCTGAGTGCGGTCAACCCGTCGCGGATGTTCATGCTCTCCTCCCACCATGCGCGGCGCTACACCGAACCGGACTACCGGTCCGGCGATGCCTTCGTGTTCGGCGCCGAGACGCGGGGCCTGCCGAGCGACGTGCGCCTGCTTGCCGCACCTGCCCATCGCTTGAAAATCCCCATGCGCCCCGGCAATCGCAGCCTCAATCTTTCCAATTCGGTTGCGGTGGTGCTCTTCGAGGCCTGGCGCCAGCAGGGCTTCGCCGGCGCGCAGGACTGACTCCGGAGGGAGGCATGTTGAATTTGTCATGACGCCTTAATGCACATGAAACATGCGCTTTCCATAGTGACCCGGACCCGCCAGGACGAGAGTTGGAAGACCTGGAACAAGCAGAACAGGTGCGTGAGCAACCAGCAAATCGCGGGTTTACCGCTTACCGGCGGCAGTCTGTTTCCCTGGCCATGCGTTGCCGCCCTGGCGGAATCCCGTCGGCATCATGCCGGCGGGATTTTCTATTGGAGCCCGGGGCGGGTTCTGTTGCAACCATGCCGGCGCGTGCTAATTTGTGTCCACCTGCTGCGATTGGGGCGTCATGAGCGTGCACTTCCGGCTCAAGGATATTATCCCGGCGAAGGTGCCGGATTCGGCCGCTGACAGTAAAGATACCCTGATTGCCGCGGTCGATCTCGGGTCGAACAGCTTTCACATGCTCGTTGCCCGGCTCGAGCCCACGGGATTCCAGGTTATCGACAAGCTGCGCGAGCAGGTCAGGCTGGCGGCGGGGCTCGACAGTCACGGGGCGATCGATGTCGAGGCCCGCGAGCGGGCGCTGCAATGCCTGGCCCGCTTCGGCCAGCGCCTGCGTGGCCTGCCGGGCACCCGTGTCCGGGCGGTCGGCACCAATACCCTGCGCGAAGCGTCCAACGCCGCGCAGTTCGTGAGCGATGCCGAAGCGGCACTGGGCCATCCCATCGAGGCGATCTCCGGTGTCGAGGAGGCGCGCCTGATCTATGCCGGGGTCGTGCAGGGACTGGCACCGGCTCATGCCGAGCGTCTGGTGGCGGATATCGGCGGCGGCAGCACCGAAATCATCGTCGGCCACCTCAACGAACCGCAACTGATGGAGAGCCTGCCGCTGGGCTGCGTGACCCTGACCGAGCATTTTTTCCCCGACGGGCGCATCACCGGCAAGGCCTGGCGTGCCGCACTGCTGCATGCGGAAGTGGAAGTCCAGGCCTATGCAGAGACTTTCCGGCGCCAGGGTTGGGAGCAGGCTATCGGTGCCTCGGGCACGGTGCGGGCCATCCAGAAAGTCATTGCGGCCGAGGGCTGGGCCAGGGAGCGGATTACCCGTGATGGCCTGCAGCACCTTGTCGAGACCATCGGCGGCGTCAAGAAGGCATCACGCCTGAGGCTCCGGGGCCTGGGGGCGTCGCGCCGTGCCGTCTTCCCCGGGGGCGTGGCCATCCTGGCGGCCTTGTTCGAGGTGCTCGGCATCGAGCGCATGGACGTTTCCGATGCCGCCCTGCGCGAAGGCGTGCTGCTGGATTTCGTGGAGCGCAGCGGGCCGCGGGACATCCGTGCACGCAGCGTGCAGGCCATGGCGTCGCGGCTGGGCGTGGACCAGGCGCAGGCCGAACGGGTGGCCGACACCGCCGCCTGGCTGCTGGGCTGCGTGCGCGACAACATGGCGGAGGCAAGTGCTGCGGCACCCTACCTGGAATGGGCAGCGCGTCTGCACGAGGTGGGACTGAGCGTGTCCCACGCCGGGTATCACAGGCACGGTGCCTACATCGTGGAAAATGCCGACCTCATGGGGTTTTCCAACGCCGAACAGGCCTTCCTGGCAGCCTTGATACGGCCTCATCGCGGGCGTTTCCAGGCCCAGGCGTTCGCGGCGCTGCAGCCGCGTTTTGCCCGCGTGGCACGTTTTCTCGCTATCGTGCTGCGCCTGTCCGTGTTGCTGCACCGCAGCCGGATGCCGGTATCGAAGGAAGGCATAAAGGTCCAGGGCGACACTGATCAACTGCGCTTGCGGTTCCCGCCGGGCTGGCTCGACGCTCACCCGTTGACCGCGGCCGACCTGGAGGAGGAAGCGCAGACTCTCAAGGCGGCGGATTTCAGCTTGAGTTGCGAGTAGGGGCCGTTCAGTTCCCGCCGTCGTAATTCGGCGTGAAGGTGCCCGCTTCCAGGGCGCGCTGCATGAGTATCTGCTGGACGCTGACCGGGTCTTCGCCGTCGGGTGCAAGGCGCCGGTAGCTTCCGTCCGCCTGCAGTTCCCAGGCCTGGACGTTGTCCTGCAGGTAGAGTGCGAGCTCATCGAGGATGCGCTGCCGCAGGACCGGTTCGGTAATCGGGAAGGCCGCCTCCACGCGGTGGAAGAAATTGCGTTCCATCCAGTCGGCACTGGCGCAGTAGAGTTCCGCATCGCCGATGTTTTCGAAGTAATACACGCGTGAATGTTCCAGGAAACGGCCCACGATAGAGCGCACGCGGATGTTCTCGGAGACGCCGGGCAGGCCCGGTCGCAGGCAACACATGCCGCGCACCACGAGGTCCACGCTCACGCCGGCCTGCGATGCGGCATACAGCGCCTGGATAACCTGCGGCTCGACCAGGCTGTTGAGCTTGGCCTTGATGCCCGCGGGCCGGCCTTCATTCGCATGGGTAATCTCGCGCTCGATCTTGGCGATGATCGCCTGGTGCAGGGCGAACGGCGATTGCAGCAGCTTCTGTCCCGGCGCCACCTTGCCCAGGCTGGTCAACTGCAGGAAGACGTTGTGCACGTCGCGGCACAGGGCCTCGTCGCAGGTGAACAACCCGTAGTCCTCGTATAGCCGAGCCGTGCGCGGATGGTAGTTTCCGGTGCCGAGGTGGGCATAGTGGCGCAGGCCGTCGGCGGTGCGGCGCACCACCAGGAGCAGCTTGGCATGCGCCTTGTAGCCGACGATGCCGTAGACCACATGGGCGCCTGCGCGTTGCAGCCGGGTGGCGAGATCGATGTTGTCGGCCTCGTCGAAACGGGCACGCACTTCCACCACCACGGTGACTTCCTTGCCGGCGCGTGCCGCGTCCACCAGGGCGTCGACCACCGCCGAATTCGGGCCGGTGCGGTACAGCGTCTGCTTGATGGCGAGTACGTCGGGGTCGGCCGCGGCCTGGCGCAGGAACTCCATCACCGGCAGGAAACTGTCGTAGGGATGGTGCAGGAGCTGGTCCCGGGCGCGGATTTCGGCAAACATGTTGCCCACGCGGGTCAGTCCGGCGGGCACGTATGGCGTGAACGGCGGGTACTTCAGGTCCGGGCGGTCCACCTCATAGACGGTCATCAGCCGGTTGATGTTGACCGGCCCGTTTTCCTGGTAGAGGGCGCCCTCGTCCAGTCCGAATTCCTCGAGCAGGTAACCGGCCAGTTCCGTCGGACAGTGGTCGGCGACCTCCAGGCGCACCGCGTCGGAATAGCGCCGCGAGGGCAATTCGCCCTGAACGGCGCGCAGCAGGTCATCGACTTCCTCTTCGTCGACGAACAGTTCGCTATTGCGGGTCACGCGGAACTGGTAGCAGCCCTGGGTCTGCATGCCGGGAAACAGTTCGTCCACGTGGGCATGGATGATGGAGGACAGAAAGACGAAGTCGCACGGCCCGCCGGCGATGTCGGGCGGCAGCCGGACCAGCCGCGGCAGCGCGCGTGGCGCCTGGACCACGGCGAACTCGATGGCGCGTCCGAAGGCGTCGGAACACTGGATGGAGACGATGAAGTTGAGGCTCTTGTTGAGAATGCTCGGGAACGGATGCGCCGGATCAAGCGCCAGGGGGCTGAGGATCGGAAGCAGCTCGCGCTGGAAGTAATTCCGTACCCAGGCGCGCTGTGCGGCGTTCCATTCCTGGCGGCGCAGGAAACGGATATTTTCGTTGGCGAGGGCGGGTATGAGTTCCTGGTTGAGAATGGTGTACTGGTTCTGGACCAGTTCGTGCGCACGCTCGCTGACCGCCTTCAACACATCCGCCGGGTGGATGCCGTCGGGGCCGGTATCGGGGGCACCGAGAGCGGCACGCTGCCTGACGCCCGCCACCTGGACTTCGAAGAATTCGTCCATGTTGGTGGAGAAGATGCACAGGAACTTGAGCCGCTCGAGCAGCGGGATCGAGGGGTCTTCGGCCTGGGCCAGCACGCGGGCGTTGAAGTTGATCAGGCTGAGCCACGGGTTGATGTAGTGGGTCGGGTCGTATGGGGCCATACGCCTCATGGACTCCTGAGTCGTCGACATTGCATCATCGTTCATGGATATGACGCCTTGATGTCAACACGGGAATTCGCCGGCCATTTCCGCTTCCACTTCCAGGCTGTAGCGGTCGCGGAATATGCTGACCACCGCGCGGCGTTCGCCATTGAGGTAGTAGCCGAAGGCGCAGTCGAGGTTTTCCGGGTTGCCGCTTTCCTCTATGACATCCCAGCGCGGTGCGTGACCGACGTAATTGATGCTCACCTCGTAGTGCTGACTCCAGAAGAAGGGCACCCGGCGGTACGTCTCGCGGGCGCCGAGCAGGTTGCGCGCCGCCACGCGGCCGTGCTGCTCGGCGACGGCCCAGTGCTCGACACGGATGCGTTCGCCGCTCGCCGCGTCGGGCCAGGCCGCGATGTCGCCCGCAGCGTAGATGTCGGGATCGCTGCTTTGCAGGTACTCGTCGACCAGAACGCCGTGTTCCACTTCCAGTCCGGCCGCTTCGGCCAGGGCGGTGGCAGGACGGACGCCGGCACCGATGACGACGAGTTCGGCGGGCAGGCGGGTATCGTCGTCGAGTTCGACGGCCGTTTCGTGAATGCGCTTCACGCCCCGGCCGAGGTGGAAACGCACGCCCTTCGATTCGTGCAGTTCGCGCACGAAGCGGCCCAGTCGCTCGCCGAAGACGCGGCCGAGCGGAACGTCCTCGGGTGCGGCGACATCCACTTCCAGTCCGCGTGCGATCAGCGAGGCGGCGACCTCGAGGCCGATGAAGCTCGCGCCGATGACTACCGCGCGCTTCGCGCCCGCCTCGACGGCGGCGATGATCGCACGGCTGTCGGCGGTGCTGCGCAGGGTGTGCACATGGGCGGCGTCGGAGCCGGGGATCGGCGGCTTGACTGGGTCGGCGCCGGTGGCGAGCAGTAGCTTGTCATAGGGAAGTTCGGTGCCGTCCTCCAGGAGCACGCGGTGGCTATCGGCGTCGATGCGTGCCACGCGTGCGTTGCGGCGCAGGTCGATGCCGTGCGCCGAGTAAAAACCCTCGTCGTGGAGCGGCACCCAGTCCTCTGGGGCGCTGCCTGCGAGGTAGTCCTTGGAGAGGTTGGGACGGTCGGCCGGCAGGTCCGGCCCGGCGTCGAGAAGCGCGAGCGCGCCCTCGTAGCCGTGCCAGCGCAGCATCTCGGCGGCCGTGGTGCCGGCCGCACCGGCACCGACGATCACGATTCGCTGAGGCAGGTCGACCCCGGCCGGCGGTTGCCAGGCGCCGTGGTCGGTCTCCGGTCTGCGCTTGCGCACATGGACGGCCGTGCCCTCCCGCTCGACGTCCCAGCACGGAAGCGGCTTCATGCCGGGGGCCGAGAGTACTTCGCCGTTGCGCAGGCTGAAGCAGGCGTGGTGGTAGGGGCAGCGCACGGTTTCGCCGACCACCAGCCCCTCGGCGAGCGGGCCGTGGTAGTGGGTGCAATGCGCACCCACCGCGAAGTAGTCGCCGCCGCGGCGCACCACGATGACCTCGTCCTCGCTCACGTGCCCGAGCAGCGGGATGCCCTCGGAAAATTCGGAATAGGGCACGCCGGCGGCGAGGTCGGGACCGGCGGGCGCGTTCTTCTTGCTCATGGGTACGCTCCGGGAGGCGGCCTTCCAGTATGAACCCGTCCGTCCCGTTATCTCAAGCCGTTCTGCGATCCATCGCGAAGGCACATGCTTCGGTTGATGCGCCAGGCCCGCCTTCATGGGACGAAAGCATCACGCCTGGCTGCAATCTCAGTCGTTCAGAAAAACCCGATCAGGCCAATCGCGGCAATTACTGTCTCCTCGAACAGCAATACCAACACCGGATTTGGGCAAGCGCGTGTTTATTTGCTCTTATTCAGCGCTTGCTGCGGGATTGACTGGATATCTGGCTCAACAAAGGTGCTCCTCGTTTTCTCCGAGAAGAGGAGCTGGGCGGAATAGTGAGTAAGCATAATCTGGCTGTCGAGCAGTTGACGGTACTGCGACATACTAAGCCTGAATCGCAGCCGTTGGAGCACGCCATGAAACAGGCAACGGCCTTGATCCATGCTTGGGTTGGCGTCTCGTGATATTTGGCGCTTCCGATACCATGTGATCGAGACATGTGAGCAAAAATCTCTTCATGATTTTGACGGACGATGCGAGAGTGTTCTCGCAAAGATAAATGTACGCCAGCTGAACATGGGCTGCATGATCGAAATCTTCCGGGGCAATTTCACAGTTCTCAAACGCGCGTCGGAAAGCCCGGTCTTCGTGAGAAAGATGATGTTTCGTTTCAACTACGCTCATGACTTCAAACCCAATTATGCTTCTCCCAGGCGATGGCTATCTGCCGCGGAGAGGTCGAGGTTGTAGGCTTTCTTGAAGACTGCAACTTTAGCCAGCGTTTCCTGGCTAAAAGGCTGTTTGCCCTCGAACACATGCAAGACGATGCCCTCAAGGAGGTCGCCTAGCGTCATATCGCGTTCTTCGGCGACCGCTTTTAGGACCTTTAACATGCGTTTTTCAATCCGGATCCCCGTCTGGACTCGTTCGATCTTGTGTTTTATCGCCATGTCATCCTCCTGTCTGCGCGGCGTTCGGCACTGCTGACTGTTTGTGATGGCGGAGGGGTGGCGAGCGTGTTTCCGGTATTAAGGACTGCGCCTGTCGCCATCCCGGGGATTAATGGCCTGGATGAACTAGACATGGGTTTCTGCTTTCATTCCGCGATCGGTAATAAAGTATATATGTACTAATGTATCTTTGCAAGCGTCGGTTTCTTGGCAATCTTCTTTTGCCTCATGGCGCCAAGACGTCAAAACGAATGTGTCTAACCCGGCATTTGAGGAGCCTCGATACATGCGAAGGCACGGATCCGGATATTGTTGAGATTCGGCATGGTGCGGCTACTTGATCGCCCAGATGTCTGTTTCGGTAACATCGGTGGAACAAACGGCCTTGGCCGGAGCCGGATGTTGCGTTAAACCGCCATGGTCATCAGGAAACAGACCGTGCTTGCGATAGTGAATCGCCAGATTCAGCGGCACCGGGTAATTTGCTTCAAACTGGCGCGACGCAAATGGGCTGGCCAGTACTTGCCCGCTTGTGGCGAGAGGGGAAGTCGTCATAGGATTGGTGCAGTATCTGGCTGTCCGGGAGCGACACATGAAGGTATCCGGTTATGCCCTTGGGTTGGTTGCGGCCGGTTCGCTGCTTTGCGGTACCGCTGTCCCCGGTACTGCGCGCGCTGGCACTCATCCGGATTGGCCGACCTTTGGGTGGAATACGGCACGCACCAGCGCGCCTGACGTTCCCATGGGTATTACTGCGGGTAATCTTCACTCGCTGAAGCACCTTGAAGTGAAGCTTGACGGGACCGTCGATTCGTCGCCCATCTATCTGCACGGGATAACGGTAAATGGCGCCAGCCACGACGTTCTCTTCGTCACGACGACTTACGGGAAAACGCTTGCCATTGACGCCCACGGTGGAGCGGTTCTATGGGAGTTCACGCCACCTGACTATGCCAGATTCAAGGGGACTTACCGGATTACCACGGCGACACCCGTTGCAGGCCCGGACAGGAAATACATCTATGCCGCTGCACCGGATGGGGTAATCCGGAAGCTCTCCGTTGCAGACGGCAAGGTCGAATGGCGTACCGCGATCACCAAGCTCCCGCGCCGGGAGAAAATCGCCTCGCCGCTCAGCTATTCCAATGGACACGTGATCGCCGTTACGGGCGGCTACATCGGAGACGAGCCGCCGTACCAGGGACACCTGGTGATTCTTGATCCAAAGACCGGAGCGTTGCTGCACGTCTGGAACTCTTTGTGCAGCAACCGGCACGAGCTGATGGACCCGGCTTCCTGCAGGCAGAGCGACTCGGCAATCTGGGGCCGCGCCGGGGCAGTCATCGACCCCGTGTCCGGCCACATTTTCGTGGCCACTGGTAACGCGCACTGGAACGGCAATGACGACTGGGGGGACTCCGTTATCGAACTGGATGCCGATGCGACGAAAATACTCGGCAACTACACGCCGACAAACACCCAGCTGCTTAGCAACCAGGACTTGGACCTTGGCTCCAGTTCGCCGGTGCTTCTGGGCGGGGGTTATGTCCTCCAGGGCGGGAAGGACGGTTATCTCAGATTGCTGGACTGGAAGCACCTGAATGGCATGGAGCCGCATCGTGAACGTGCTGCCTTGCGCGTGGCCACGCCGGATGGCGCCAAGCTCTTCAGCGCGCCTGCGGTTTGGCGTAATGGCGCGGCTACCTGGATCTATGTGGCAGATTACTCCGGTACGGCGGCCTGGACGTTCGACGGCGGCAAACTGCATCGTCAGTGGTCCAATGGTCACGCCGGCACCAGCCCGGTCGTTGCCGACGGGCTGGTTTTCGTATATGACCCAACTGGGTGGTTGCGTGTATACGAGGCTAAAACCGGCCATGAGGTCGGCAAGCTTTCCTGCGGTGAAGGACACTGGAACAGTCCGATCATCGTTGATGGTCTGATTGCCTTGCCCCAGGGAAATGCCAACGCACACCGGACGAGTGGCGTACTGAATATCTGGCGGCAGCACTGAACGTTGAGGGGGCTACATGCCCGAACAAAAAGAAACCCCCACCGGGGGGGGGGTCGTAGCGTCGGTTGGCTCCGGTCTAGATGGATTCTTCGTCGAGGAAGCTGCGCAGGCGCTCGGAGCGCGACGGGTGCTTGAGTTTGCGGATCGCCTTGGCTTCTATCTGGCGGATGCGCTCGCGGGTCACGTCGAACTGCTTGCCGACTTCCTCCAGCGTGTGATCGGTGTTGGTGCCGATGCCGAAGCGCATGCGCAGCACCTTCGCCTCGCGGGCGGTGAGGCTGGCGAGCACCACGTGCATCGCCTCGCGCAGGCCGTCGTTGATCGCCGAGTCCACCGGCGCGGTCACCGAGTCGTCCTCGATGAAGTCGCCCAGGTGTGAATCCTCGTCGTCGCCGATCGGGGTTTCCATGGAGATCGGTTCCTTGGAGATGCGCATCACCTTGCGCACCTTGTCTTCCGGCATTTCCATCTTCTCGGACAGCTCCTCCGGGGTCGGGTCGCGGCCCTTCTCCTGAAGCAGCTGGCGCTGGATGCGGTTGAGTTTGTTGATCGTCTCGATCATGTGCACCGGGATGCGGATGGTGCGCGCCTGGTCGGCGATCGAGCGCGTGATCGCCTGACGGATCCACCACGTCGCATACGTGGAGAACTTGTAGCCACGGCGGTACTCGAACTTGTCCACCGCCTTCATCAGACCGATGTTGCCTTCCTGGATCAGGTCCAGGAACTGCAGACCGCGGTTGGTGTACTTCTTGGCGATCGAGATCACCAGGCGCAGGTTGGCCTCCACCATTTCCTTCTTGGCGCGCCGGGCCTTGGCCTCGCCGATCGACATCTGGCGCTTGAGTTCCTTGAGTTCCACCAGCGGCATCTTGAGTTGTTTCTCGAGCTCGATCAGCCGCTTCTGCTGCGCGTGGATATCGGGCGTGCGGGCCCGGATCGTCGCCGACCACTTGCGCTTGGCGCGCACATGGCGGTCCACCCAGTGCAGGTCCGTTTCGTTGTCGGGGAAGCTGCGGATGAAGTCCTGGCGTGTCATGCCGGCCTCGTTCACGCAAATGCGCATGATGGTGAGTTCGCAGTTGCGGATCGTTGCCATGTGCGCCTTGAACTGGTCGCGCATGAGTTCGTGCATCCGTGGTACCAGTTTCAGCTCCTGCATCATGCGGACCAACTCGGTACGGTTGCGCAGCGCGCTCGGCGCATCGTGGCCGTAACGGGCCAGCGAGCGCTGGGTCTTCGCCTGCTGCTTGCGGATGGCTTCCATGTGATCGGCAAGGCGCTTCAGGTCCAGGCCTTCCGCCGGGTTCGTCGGCCGGCGCTGCTTGGGCGCGGGCGGGCCTTTCTTCTGCGCCTCGTCTTCGAGATCCTCGTCCGGATCGCCGTCCTCGTCGTAGTTTTCGTCGGTATCGGTCTCCGCCGCCTCTTCCTCTTCTTCCTCGGCGTCTTCGGCCTCGTGCTCGGCGATGATGAATTCGTTGAAGCCGGTGAGCACTTCGGTCATGCGCTGTTCGCCGGCCTTGACCTTGTCGTATTCGGCGAGCAGCAGCTCGGCCGTTTCGGGCACGCCGCCGATCGCGTGGAACATCTGATCGAGCCCGGCCTCGATGCGCTTGGCGATGCGGATTTCACCCTCGCGGGTGAGCAGGTCGACCTGCCCCATCTCGCGCATGTACATGCGCACCGGGTCGGTGGTGCGGCCGAGTTCGGCGTTGACCGCCGCCAGCGCTGCAGCCGCCTCTTCGGCGGCGTCCTCGTCGGTGATCGACTCGGAGGCCAGCATCAGCATGTCGGCATCGGGCGTGGTCTCGAACACCGTGATACCCATGTCATTGATCATGTTCACGATGTCTTCGAGCTGCTCGGGGTCGACGATGTCGTCGGGCAGGCAGTCGTTGATGTCCGCGTACGTGAGATAGCCCTGTTCCTTGCCGAGGGCAATCAGGTTGCGGATCTGGTCGTTACGGTCTTCGCTCATGTAATTTCTCGCACGTCTGGACATGCGCCGGCTAAAGGCGCAGTGAACATTGCATTTTAGCAGAGGAAACGGTTTTTAGCCCGTTGAATTTAGGCCTTTTTGTCGTTTTGCCAGTAATTCCCGCAACCGGGCCTGGCTCTGCGCGTCGAGGCCCCGGCCCGAATCCGCGGCCTGGCGCAAGCGCTCCAGTTCGGCCGCGGTATCGCTTGCTTCGAGACGCTCCAGGGTATCGACGAATTCCACGGCCAGCCGGGCTTCCTGCCCGTCCTCTGCCAGCTGCCAGATGGAGTCGCGGTACTTTTCGGGCAGTTTTCCCAGTGCCGTGGCGGCGGGATGAGCCCGAAAGCGCTCCAGGAGGCTGGCAGAGGTTAGATGGGGGCTGGCAGACAGAGTTTCAAGCATTTCCCGCAGTACCGGCGTTCCGGGGAGTTCCAGCGCGGAGAGGTCGATGTCCGGCAGACCGGCCGCGATTTCCCCCGGCGCGGCCAGGGCAAGAGCGAGCGCCCGCTCCACGCGGGTGTCCCAGGCCTCCGCGGCCTGGGGCCCGGTCTGCCGGCGCGGCGGCGCGGCCGGCCGCGGACGCCGCGTGTCGCCGCTCAGCAGCGGTTCCAGCCGGTCCAGGGGCAGTCCCAGGCGCTCGGCGGCCTCGGCTGTCAGGGTTTCACGGAATAGCGGGTCGCGGACCCGGGCCAGCAAGGGTTTCAGTGCGCCCGCGAAGCGGGCGCGTTGCTCAGCGCCGGTCATCCCGGGTGCGGCGAGGGTGTCGAACAGGTAGGCCGACAAGGGGCGCGCGCGCTCGAGCTCTTCCTCGAAGGCGCCTACCCCCGATTTTCCCACCAGGCTGTCGGGATCCTCGCCGGCGGGCAGGAATGCGAAGCGCACCGCGCGGCCGGGTCCGAGCACGGGCAACACCTGTTCGAGCGCGCGCCAGGCGGCACGCAGGCCGGCGTCGTCGCCATCGAAGCAGAACACCACCTCGCCGGCACCGGTCCGGAACAGCGCCTCGGCCTGGGCCTCGGTCACGGCGGTGCCCAGGGTGGCGACGGCGGCCCCGTATCCGGCCACGGCGAGACCGATCACATCGAGATAGCCTTCGACCACCACCAGGCGTTCCAGGCGGCGCTCGCGCTGGCGGGCCTCGAACAGGCCATAGAGAAGCCGGCCCTTGTGGAATACCGCCGTTTCCGGCGAATTCAGGTATTTGGCGCGGGCGTCGCCCAGGGTGCGTCCGCCGAACCCGACCGTGCGCCCCCGGTTGTCACGGATGGGCAGCATGAGGCGGTGGCGGAAGCGATCGTACGGTCCGCGGTCGTTGCTTGCGATCAGGCCCGTGGCGAGCCCGGTTTTGACGTCGATACCGGCCTTTTCGAGCCCGGCCAGCAGGCGGTCGCCGCTGTCGGGAGCGTAACCAATGCCGTATTCCTCGCGCGCGGCGCTCAGGCCGCGGGACTCGAGATAGTCCCGGGCGCCCTGGTCGCGTTCGAGCTCGGCGGCGAAGAAACGTTGGGCGCGGGCCAGTACTTCGTACAGCGGAGCGTGCGGGTTGTCGGCCGCCGCCTCGTGAGGCACCTCGAGGCCGAGCTCACCGGCGAGCTGCTCGACGGCCTGGGGGAAGTCCAGGTGCTCATAGCGCATGACGAAGCCGAGCGCCGTGCCGTGGGCGCCGCAGCCGAAGCAGTGGAAAAACTGCTTCTGCGGGCTGACCGTGAACGAAGGCGTTTTTTCGTTGTGGAACGGACACAGGCCCGCGAATTCCCGCCCCTGGCGCTTGAGGCGCACGCGTCGGCTGATCAGTTCCACGATGTCGGCGCGGGCAATCAGCTCGTCGATGAAGGGTTGGGGTATCAGCCCCGCCATGCGCAGGCCCTGTCGGTGTCGGGATGAATGTACAGATTAGCGCAGTCCGGGACTGTGGGTCCCGGCGCCCCTTTCTTGCCGCGCAAGCAAAGGGGAGGGCATAGGCGGGAGCGGCTTCAGCCGCGATCCGGTTCTACCGAGGGTTCGGAAAAGGCAGGGAGTGGGTATCAGTCGGTGAGCTGGTCGCGGACGCGGCGGCTGACTTCCGCCATGTCTGCGCGTCCGGCGAGGCGCGCCTTGAGCACGCCCATGACTTTGCCCATGTCGCGCCGGGAAGTGGCGCCGATCTCGTGGATCGCGTCGTGGATGGCGGCGTCGAGCGTGGCGGCGTCGACGGGTTCGGGCAGATAGTCGGAGAGGACCCTGGCCTCGGCTTCCTCGGCTGCCGCACTGTCCTCGCGGCCGGCGTTGCGGTACTGTTCCGCCGATTCCCGGCGCTGCTTGATCAGGCGCTCGATGACGCTGAGCGATTCGGTCTCGTCCAGGCCTTCGGCCCGGTGCCCGGAATCGATTTCACGCTGCTTGACCGCCGACACGGCCATGCGCAATACACTCAGGCGCGCGGTGTCACGCGCCTTGAGCGCGAGCTTCATGTCGGTCTCAAGGCGGGTTTTGAGGCTCATATGGGGATGGGCGCGTACTCAGTAAAGGCGGCGGCGACGGGACTGTTCGCGCGAAACCTTTTTCATGTGACGCTTGGCTGCTGCCGCACGCTTGCGTTTCCGCTCCTGCGTGGGCTTCTCGTAGAACTCGCGGCGGCGCAGTTCAGAAAGAATGCCCGCCTTTTCACAGGCGCGCTTGAAGCGACGCAGCGCTACATCGAATTGTTCGTGGTCGCGTACTCGAACTGTCGGCATATCGGGAAAAGGCCCCTTTGGTGAGCTGATCATTGTAGCCCGCCGCGCCGGGAAAGATCAAGGGACGCGGGGCAGCCCGGATCCTTCACGAGGGCGGACGGCGCTCACAGGCTACTCGTTTAGGCTTTGGGGGGAACACGCTGAAGTTATGGCTTTTTTTCTGCGTTACGGCCTGTTTCCCGCGCCGTCCTGTCGCAGCGCTTGCGGTTTCTCTCGGCGCCCCGCTTGCGCTTCGCTCAACCCGTAGCTACGGCTATGGATTTAGCTCCAGCGCGGCGCCTGGCTTGCCACGAATTCCGCAATCACTCGCGATCCCTGGTGAATGATCCGGGCTGGGGATGCCCCGGCCAGGCGAGATCGAGCAGCCGCGCCAGGGGGCCGGCGAGCCGGTCCGTGTCGGGTGCGACCAGGGTGGCGTGGCCGAGCTTGCGGTTCGGGCGCGGGCTTTTGCCGTAGTCGTGCAGGTGCAGGCCGGGAATGGCGAGCAGGTCGGCGGTGGCGGGATGGGTGCCGATCAGGTTGACCATCGCGGCCTCGCCGGTGGCCGAGGTGTCGCCGATGGGCAGGTCGAGAACGGCGCGCACGTGGTTCTCGAACTGGCTGGTGACCGTGCCTTCGATCGTCCAGTGCCCGGAGTTGTGGACGCGGGGTGCCGTTTCGTTGGCGAGCAGCTCGCCGTCGCGCACGAAGAACTCCACCGCCAGTACGCCGGCGTAGTCGAAGTGCTCGAGCAGCCGCCGCACGTAATCGCGAGCCTGCTCGGCGAGTCCGGACGGCGTGGCGGGCGCCCGCGAGAGGCGCAGGATGCCTTCGTGGTGCGTGTTTTCGCTGAGCGGGTAGAACACCGTCTCTCCACCGGGACGGCGCGCGCCGATCATGGAGACTTCGCGTTCGAAGGGTACGAAGGCCTCCAGCACCAGGTCGGTGCCGCCCAGGTAGTCGAATGCATCCGCGGCCTCTTCCACGCGTTCGATGAAGCGCTGTCCGCGGCCGTCGTAGCCGAGCCGCCGCTTCTTGAGTACCGCGGGCACGCCAAGGGCGGCGAGCGCGGCCTCGAGATCCGCCTGCGTGTCGATCGCCCGGTACGGGGCGACGGGGATGCCGAGCGACTCGAAGCAGCGCTTTTCCAGCAGCCGGTCCTGTCCGGTTTCCAGTGCGCCGGGCCCGGGTCGGCACAGGGATTCGACGCCGGCCTGGCGCAGGGCATCGGCGGGAATGTTTTCCACGTCGAAGGTGAGTATGTCCACCTGCTCCGCCAGCTCGGCAATTTTGGCCGGGTCGTCGAGGCCACCGACGATCATGTCCCCGACCTGGGCGGCGGGCGCCCCGGGGTTGCGGTCGAGGAACGTGAAGCGGACGCCGAGCGGGTAGCCGGCGAGTGCCAGCATGCGGCCGAGCTGGCCGGCTCCGAGGACGCCGACCTTCATGAGGCTTCGCGGGGGTCCGGGCGGGCGAGTACGGCCTCGGTCTGGCGCGTGCGCCAGGCCTCGAGACGGGCAGTCACCCCGCTGTCTTCCAGGGCCAGCACCGCGGCGGCGAACAGCGCGGCGTTGGCGGCGCCGGCGTTGCCGATGGCGAAGGTGGCCACCGGTACGCCCTTCGGCATCTGCACGATGGAGAGCAACGAATCAAGCCCCGAGAGCGCTTTCGATTTCACCGGCACGCCGAGCACGGGCAGGCGGGTCTTGGCCGCCAGCATGCCGGGCAGGTGGGCGGCGCCGCCGGCGCCGGCGATGATCGCCTTGAGCCCGCGCCCGGCCGCTTCCGCGGCGTAGTCGAACATGAGGTCGGGCGTGCGATGCGCCGATACCACGTGCACCTCGAAGCCGATCTCCAGTTCGTCGAGCACGTCCGCCGCGGCCTTCAGGGTGTCCCAGTCCGAGCGCGAGCCCATCACGATGCCGATGCAGGGTTTGTTCATTTGGCGGTCTCCGAAGCAACGGCTGCCGCGGCCTTGCGGGCCGCCTCGGCGTCGCCCAGGTAATGGTGGCCGCGGGTCCGCAACTGGTCGTCCAGGTCGTAGACCAGCGGAATGCCGGTGGGAATGTTGAGCCCGGTGACCGCATCTTCGCTCAGGTCGTCGAGATACATGCACAGGGCGCGCAGGCTGTTGCCGTGGGCGACGATGAACAGCCGCTCGCCGCGCTTGAGCGCCGGTGCGATGTGCTGTTCGTAGTAAGGGACGACGCGGGCCACGGTGTCGGCCAGCGACTCGGTGGCGGGCAGCTGATCCGGGCCGAGGCCACGGTAGCGCGGATCGAAGCGAGGGTGACGCGGATCGTCCCCGGGCAGCGGCGGCGGCTGCACCGCATAGCCGCGGCGCCAGGCGTGAACCTGTTCCTCGCCGTGCTTCTCGGCGGTCTCGACCTTGTTCTTGCCCTGCAGGTCGCCGTAGTGGCGCTCATTCAGGCGCCAGTCCTTCAGCACCGGCAGCCAGAGCCGATCGAGCTCCCGGAGCGAGATGCACAGCGTGCGTATGGCGCGCGTCAGCAGCGAGGTATGGCAGGCATCGAAATCGTAGCCCTCCGCACGCAGCAGCCGCCCTGCCGTGAGCGCTTCTTCCTCGCCCTGGGAGGTCAGGTCCACGTCGGTCCAGCCGGTGAAGCGTTTCTCAAGATTCCACGTGCTCTGGCCGTGACGGAGCAGTACAAGCTCGGGCATCGGTTAAGTACATAGCTTCAAAACGCTATTTTACCTGTTTGGTCCGACTCGCGCGAGGACGACAGATACAATGTGACGCCATGAACAAGGAACACGGATTTTTTGATGCCGAACGGCTCAAGGCCTGTGCCGCCGAGACACTGGACGCGGCGCGCGATCAGGGCGCCACGGCTGCCGAGGTGGAAGTGGCGGTGGACAGCGGCCTGTCGGTTACGGTGCGCCTGGGCGAAGTCGAGACCGTCGAGCGCCAGCGCGACCGCAGCCTCGGGCTGACCTTGTATTTCGGCCGGCACAAGGGCAGCGCGAGCACCTCCGATTTCGATTCCGCCGCGATCCGCCGGACCGTGGCCGCGGCGGCTGATATCGCCCGTTACACGGCAGACGACCCGTATGCGGGGCTGGCGCCGGCGGAACGCATGGCGGAGACGTTTCCCGACCTCGATCTCACGCATCCCTGGGCGGTGACGCCGGAGGACGCGATCGCGTTGGCGCTTACCTGCGAGGATGCGGCTCGCGAGTCCGATGCGCGCATCGTCAACTCCGAAGGCGCGACGGTGGAGAGCGGGCACGGCCTCGGCGTGTACGCCAACACCCACGGATTCGTCGGGGTGCACGAAGGCACGCGGCACGACATGGCTTGCGTGGTGGTGGCGGGTGACGAGAACGGCATGCAGCGTGATTACTGGTACAGCACTGCGCGTGCGGCCGGGGACCTGGAAGATGCCGCGACGATCGGCCGCGAAGCCGCCCGGCGGGCCCTGGCCCGCCTCGGTGCCCGCCCGCTGTCCACCCGCAAGGCCCGCATACTGTTCGCGCCCGAGGTGGCCAAAAGCCTCGTCGGGCACCTGCTCGGTGCAGTCTCCGGCCGCGCCCAGTACATGCAGGCGTCGTTCCTGCTCGAGGCGGCGGGGCAACCGGTGCTGCCGGACTGGGCCTCGATCATCGAGCGTCCGCACCTGCCGCGGGCCGCCGGCAGCCGCGCCTTCGACGACGAGGGCGTGGCGACCGTGGAACGGGCGCTGATCGAACGCGGGGTGCTCAACGGCTACCTGCTCGGCAGTTACTCGGCGCGGCGGCTCGGCCTGGAGACCACGGGCAATGCGGGCGGGATATCCAACCTCGACGTCGAGCCCGGCGGCGAGCAGCCCAATGCGCCGTTCGACGCGCTCGATACCGGGCTTTACGTGACCGAATTGATCGGCCAGGGCGTGAATCCCGTCACCGGCGATTATTCGCGTGGGGCGGCCGGGTTCTGGGTCGAGCAGGGGCGCATCGTGCAGCCGGTCGAGGAAGTGACGATCGCCGGCAATCTCAGGGACATGCTCGCGGGAATTGTTACCGTGGGGAGCGACGTGGATACCCGGGGCAGCATCCGCACCGGCTCGATCCTGGTCGGGGAGATGACGATTGCCGGCGAGTAAGGCCGCACCGGCAGGCGTATGCTGAAATGGATGGCGTGAAACCGAGGTGTGTCGTGGCTGAGGACAACCGGGTCGAGGACGAAGACGAAACCGATCCCGAGCAGATCGTGCTCATGAAGCGCCTGGTCAGAATGTCGGCCGACCGTTCCGAGATGTCCGCCGAGCGCAACTACATGAATGCCGAACGGACGCTGTCGGTGTGGGTGCGTACCGCGCTTGCATTGATGGTCTTCGGCATTGCCATGGACCGTTTCGGCCTGTTACTGCACCGCATGCCCAGCGTAGGTGGGCACTGGCACCCGAACCTGCTCTCGACCTGGGGCGGGGTCGCGCTGGTTACGCTCGGCGTGATCATGGCGGTGACCACCGGCCTGCGCTTCCTGGCCTACGTGGTGGATTACCGTCGCAACCACGAGGTCCCGCTGCACCACGGCCCGTTCCTGGGACCCTTTTTCGCGTTGTGCGTCGCCATCTTCGGCATTGCGTTACTGGTATTGCTGGTGCTCTTTACCGAGTGATGCCGCCGCCCTCGTGACGTTGGCCAGGGCGTTTCCATGGAGAATCCAGTCATGACCCAGCCTCAACAGCCGATTGCCATCGTGATCCACGGCGGCGCGGGGACCATCTGCCGTGCCGACATGACGCCGAAGCAGGAGAAGGCCTACCGCGCCAGGCTGACCGAGGCGCTCGAGGCCGGCCACGCCGTGCTCGAGAAGGGCGCGCGCGCGGTCGATGCCGTGCTCGCCGCGGTCGAGGTGATGGAGGATTCCCCGCTGTTCAACGCCGGTCGCGGTGCAGTGTTCAGCCGCGGCGGGGTGAACCGGTTCGATGCCTCGATCATGGATGGGGCCACGCTCAACGCCGGTGCTGTCGGTGCCGTCGAACATGTCGCGCATCCGATCCGGCTTGCCTGCACGGTGATGACCGATAGCCCGCACGTGATGCTCGTAGGCCGTGGCGCCGAGGACTTCGCCTGGGCGCACGGTTTCGAGTTCACGCCCGCGAGCCGGTTCTACACCGAAGGTCGATGGGATTCGCACATCGAGGGGCTGAAGAACCTCGCCCCCGATTCGCCGGGCACGCCGGAGCTGATCGCCGGCAAGCGCGGCTGGGCCTACGGCACGGTGGGTGCGGTGGCACTCGATCGCGAGGGCCATATCGCGGCCGGCACCTCTACCGGCGGTCTCACCAACATGCTCGACGGACGCGTCGGCGACTCGGCCGTCGTGGGAGCCGGCACCTATGCCGACGACGCCACCTGCGGGGCCTCCGGTACCGGGGTCGGCGAATTCTACGTGCGGCTCGGCCTCACCAAGTCGATTTCCGACCTGATGGAAATGAAGGGCTGGTCGCTGGATAAGGCCGCCGACACCCTGGTGATGGAGAAACTGGTGAAGCTCGGTGGCGAGAATACCGGTGGTGTGATCGCGCTCGATGCCGAGGGCCGTATCGCGGCGCCGTTCAACACCCAGGGCATGTACCGGGCCTGGATCGGCCCCGACGGCAAGCGGGTGGTCAGGATATACAAGGACGAATAAACTTATCGACTGACAAACCGATCCGGGCGTACTACACTTGTTCGAGGATCGGTTCCCGGGCTTTATGCGCACAGGTGTTGCAGACATGAGGCACCGGCGGTATTTCGGGACGCATCACGAGGAGGCACCATGACCATCACTATCGGCTCGCTGATTATTTTCCTGATCGTGGGCGCCCTCGCCGGCTGGCTGGCCGGCCTGATCGTGCGCGGCTCGGGCTTCGGAATCCTCGGCAATATCGTGGTCGGGGTGGTCGGTGCCTTCCTGGCCGGGTGGCTGCTGCCGAAAGTGGGGTTCTACATCGGCGGTGGCTTTGTTGCCGCACTCATCAATGCCCTGATCGGTGCGATCATCCTGCTCTTCGTGATCGGACTGCTGCGCCGGGTCTGGAAAAAGGCCTGAATCGGTCACGTGCTCGAGATGCGCCCCAACTGCGAATGCTGCGATCGGGACCTGCCGCCGGATTCGCCGGAGGCGATGATCTGCACGTTCGAATGCACGTTCTGCCACGATTGTGCGCAGACACGCTTCCAGGGCCTGTGCCCGAATTGCGGCGGAGACTTCAGCGTCAGGCCGCGGCGGTCGCCGCGGTTGCTGGCACGGCACCCGGCCTCGACCCGGCGGGTCCTTAATCCTGCCTGTGCCGATCGCCACGTGCGGGCCGGGCGTGCCGTTTGAGCGGTGAGGCCAACCATTTCAAGTAAAGGAGATTGTGTATGCCCGCCATCAGGAAAGTCATCGGCCTGGCCCTGCTCGCCGCCGGCATCGTGCTGCTGGTGTTTGCCTACCAGGCCTCGCATTCGACGGCCTCGGACGTGTCCCGCTTCGTGACCGGCAACCCGACCGACCGGGCCATGTGGCTGATGATCGGCGGTATCGTGTGCGTGGTTGTCGGAGCGGGTGCAACGCTGTTGCCGATGAAGCTTTTCAAGCGCTGAACATAGACCCCCAGGGGCGCCTGCACTAAGTCGAGAGAGGGAAACGGGATGCTGAGCGAAAAGCAGCGCGGCGTGCTGACCGGCATGGTGGCTGCCGTTGTCATCAGCATCGCAGGGCTTGGGGCGACCGTCGTTTTCGCACCACCGTGGCTGCTCGCGGGCGGGGCATTCCCGGCGACGATTGCATTTTCGATGAAGTGGGACGTGGCGGTCGTGTTCTGTCTCGCGGCCAGCATCGGCATGCTCGCCAGGCACCGCTTCTTCACGCCCGCGGACATTGACGGCAGCGGCCTGTCGCCGGGCACGGCCAAGGCGCATCTCCTGCAGGCCACGTTGCAGAATACGCTGGAGCAGACGGTGCTCGCAGTGGGTGTGCACAGTGCCTGGGCCGTTGCCATGCCGGCGTCGTGGTCGAGCGCCGTGCCGGTGGCCGTGGCGCTGTTCGTGATCGGGCGGATGTTGTTCTGGCGTGGTTACGGCAAGGGTGCGGCGGCCCGTTCGTTCGGATTCGCCCTGACCTTCTATCCCAGCCTGCTGATGCTGCTCGCCGTTGTGGTTCGCCTCGTTTATGGCATGTTCGCCTAGCTGGTCGGCACGTCAGCCCGCGAGGCGGTTTGACGGTGCCCGGCACGCGGAGTAAATTAGCAAATTCCGAATCATCGCCGGCGTGCGCATCATGACCCGTGCGTTTCGGCTTTCCAGGGTCCCTTGCGACCCCTTTCAATACAAATCCGGGAGAAAAACATGTCGAAATGGATTGCATCCGCGCTGATCCTGATGATCAGTGCGACAGCCGGTGCTGCCGGCAGTAATAGCCTGCTGCTGCTTCGCTATCCCACGATGTCCAAGACGCAGATTGCCTTCGAGTACGGTGGCGAGTTGTGGGAAGTTCCGCGGGCTGGCGGGCAGGCCCACGTGCTTGCGACCGGCATGGACTTGCTCACCAAGCCGATTTTCTCCCCTGATGGTTCCATGGTGGCGTTCACCGGTACCTACGACCACAACACCGACGTGTATGTCGTCCCCGCGGACGGCGGACAGCCCCGTCGCCTGACCTATCATCCCGGTCCGGACGTGGCCGTAGGCTGGACGCCGGACGGCAAGAGCATCCTGTTCCGCTCGGATCGCTACAGTTACTCCGATCCCAACCAGCTCTATACGGTCTCTTTGAGCGGGGGCTTCCCGGCGGAACTGCCGTTGGCGAAGGCCGAGGAAGGATCGTATTCCCCCGACGGTACGCACCTGGCCTATGTGCCCGGCTTCCAGTGGGAGTCGTTCTGGAAGGGCTACAAAGGGGGGCAGCATACCCAGATATGGTTGTCGAGGCTCTCCGATTCGGACACGGTGCGCATTCCCGACGAGAACGCCAACGAGGACGACCCGATGTGGGTTGGCGACACGGTCTATTTCCTCTCCGACCGCGACGGGCCGATCACGCTGTTCGGCTACGACACGAAGAGCGGCAAGGTGAGCAAGGTGCTCGACAATTCGGGCTTCGACATCACCTCGGCCACGGCCGGCCCCGGCGGCATCGTTTATTCCCGGTTCGGGCAACTGCACGTGTATGACTTCGGGGACGGCAAGACCCATGCCGTGCCGGTCTCCGTGAACGGCGACCTGCCGCAGCGCCGCCCGCACTTTGCCGATGTGGGCAAAAATATCCTGAACGCGGCCATTTCACCCAATGGCACGCGCGCGGTGTTCGAGGCACACGGCGATATCCTGTCCGTGCCGACCAAGCACGGCAGCATCCTCAACCTCACCCAAAGCCCGGGCGCCATGGACCGCGATCCGGCCTGGTCCCCGGACGGCAAGTCCGTGGCCTACTTTTCCGACCGCGACGGCGAGTACGACCTCTATATCCGCAACCAGGACGGCACGGGCGATGCGCGCAGGATCGCGCTGGGCCAGAACGATGCCTATTACTACGACCTCACCTGGTCCCCGGACAACGGGAAAGTGCTTTTCTCCGACCAGAAGGACCAGCTCTGGCTGGTAAACCTCAAGGCGCGAAATCCCAAGCCGGTCAAGGTGGCGACCAACAGTTTCGGCAACCAGTTCGATGCGGGCTGGTCGCCCGACAGCCGCTGGATTGCCTATACCGAGACGCTGCCGAATTTCATGGGCGCCGTATTCGTCTATTCACTGGCCGACGGCAAGACGCACCAGGTCACCGGCGGGGCGAGTGATTGCGCGTCTCCGAGGTTCGACCCGAACGGGAAGTATCTCTACTTCATCTCCAGCACCAATTCGGGCCCGACCCACGACTTCGACCTTGCATCCTATGAGCGTCCGGTCACAAGCCATGTCTATGCCGTGACACTGGAGCCGGATACCACCTCTCCGGTCGCACCCGAGGCCGGATTCGAGAAGTCGGATTCCGGCAAATCGGACAAGGGCGACAGCAAGAAGGGCAAGTCCAAGAAGCCGCCGAAGGTGGCGATTGACTTCTCCGGCTTGAGTGCGCGTGTGGTGGCGCTGCCGATCAAGCCCGCCAACTACGTCGGATTGGAGGTCGGCAAGAGCGGAGTGATCTTCCTGGGCAAGAGGGCGCGGGTAACCATGCCCTCCGACCTTACGCCGTTCGGCGTGCCGGTCTCGATTCTGCAGTTTGATCTCGACAAGAAAAAGACGCAGGACGTCATCGATGGGGTCAGCAGCTTCGACCTGTCGGCCAATGGCGAGAAGATGCTCTATCAGCAGGGGCCGAACTGGTTCATCGCCGATGCCAAGCCCAAGGCCAAGCCGACGCCGCTCGACACCAAGGACATGCGGGTCTTCGTGGCGCCTCACAAGCAGTGGGACCAGATGTACCGCGAAGCCTGGCGAATCCAGCGGGCCTTTTTCTACAATCCGCTCTTCGACGGCCTGGACCTCGACGCTGCCGAGAAGGAGTTCGCCCATTATCTGCCGGGTATTGCCAGTCGCGACGGCCTGAGCTTCCTGTTCCGGGAAATGATGAGCTACATGTCGGTCGGGCACATGTTCATCTACGGCGGCTACCGGCCGAAAATGCAGGAAATCCAGGTGGGCCTGCTGGGCGCCAACTATGCAGTCGAGCACGACCGCTACCGGATTACCCGCATCTTTACGGGCGGTAAATGGAATCCGCACATCTACGCGCCGCTGGCGCAACCGGGGCTCAAGGTCAAGACCGGCGATTACCTGCTGGCCGTGAACGGCAAGCCGATTCATGGCGACGACAACGTTTACCAGGCCTTCGAAGACCAGGCCGGCAAGGTGGTCACGCTGACGGTCGGCCCGAATCCGGGCATGAAGGGTTCGCACACGATCACGGTCAAGACCATCCCCAGCGAATTCAAGCTGCGCAACGTCGCCTGGATCGACCACAACATGGCAGTGGTCGACAAGCTTTCCGACGGCAAGCTGGGGTATGTGTACCTGCCCGATACCAATTGGGGCGGCTATACCAACTTCAACCGCTACTTTTTCTCGCAGGTGGACAAGCAGGGCGTGATCGTCGACGAGCGATTCAACCACGGTGGTTCGCTCTCGGATTACATCATCCAGTATCTCCTGCGCAAGCCGATGGCCCTCGGCGTCGTCCGTTGGGGGAAACGCACCACCATGCCGATCCCCCAGATGCAGATTCCGGGGCCCAAGGTGATGATCATCAACCAGTTCGCCGGTTCGGGAGGCGATGCCCTGCCGTGGTACTTCAAGATGAACAAGGTCGGCACCCTGGTCGGTGAGCGCACCTGGGGCGGGCTGGTCGGTATCGGTGGCTATCCCGAGTTGATGGACAGCGGCGGCATCACCTCGCCGCGAGTGGCGGTGGAAGGCCTGAACGGCACGTTCCCGGTCGAGAACCACGGTATCGCACCGGATGTCACCGTATGGCAGGATCCGAAGTTGATGCGCGAGGGCCATGACCCGCAGCTCGAGAAAGCGGTGGAAATCGCGCTCAAGCAGCTCAAGGAGAACCCGCCGCCGCATTACACGCGGCCGCCGTGGCGCAACTATCACCCGAAGCTGCCGCCGTTGCCGGCCTCGGGCAACAGCGGCGGTTGAATGCGGTGCCGTCCCCCGGTGACAACCGGGGGACGGGTCAGCTTCTCAGGTAGCTGGCGCCGTTGACGTCGATGATGGCGCCGGTGGCGGAAGGCATGTCCGGGTCGGCGAGAAGCAGGACGGCCCTGGCGATCTCGTCCGCGCCGGCCACCCGGTTGAGCGGGCTCTGGGCACGTATCGCATCGCCGCGCGGGCCATTGAGATAGGGATCGGTCATGTCGGTTTCGACAAAGCCGGGCGCGACCACGCCGACGGAGATGCCGTACGGGGCGAGCGCCACCGCGAGCGACTGGCTCAGCGCGTTGAGCCCCGCCTTGCTCGCGCCGTAGGAGGGCGACTCCGGCTCGCCGCGGAACGCCCCGCGCGAGGAAATGTTGACGATGCGCCCGCCACCGTGGTCCTTCATGTACTGCGCGGCCAGGAAGCACAAATTGGCCGGCCCCGTCAGATTGGTTGCCAGCGTGTCGCGCCAGGCGGCCTGCCACTCGGCGTAATCCTGTTCCAGCACCGGGCGCGTGAAGTAAATGCCCGCGTTGTTGACGAGCACGTCCAGTCCGCCCATCTGTTCCGTTGTTTCCCTTACCAGGCGTTTGCATTCGCCGGGCTCGCTCACATCGGCGGCAATACCGATGTGACCGTCACCGGACAGCCCGGCCAGCGTGGCTTCGGCCGCGCCGGCATTGTTCCGGTAATGCACGGCCACGCGGGCACCTTGTTGCGCGAAAGCCCCGGCAATGGCGCGGCCGATCCCGCGCGAGGCGCCGGTTACCAGTACGTTTTGATCGCTGAATCGCATCCTGCTGCCGCCGTGTCGGAATGCGGCAAGTGTATAGCAACACCGGCCAGGGGCGGATGCCGTTGACCTGGGACGTGCCCGCACCGCTTCGCGTTTGCGAAGTGATGCGGGCGGTGTTCGGGGCGAGGCGCGCCGATCAGATCAGGTGCGATTTGCCTTCCTTCTTGGACCGCTTCTCGGCCCGTTTTTCCTTCAGGTTCTTCGCCGGCTTTTTCTTCTCTTCCCGTTTTCTGTCCTGGCCCTTGCTCATGTCCGTTGCTCCTGGGAGTCGGGGGCGAGGCAGCGCCCCCGGCGCGGATTCAAGATGGCTGACTCCATCTCCATTCTAGATCGAAATCGGGCGGGAAAACCGTGCCCGTGGAGGGGGCTATCCGCTCAGTGCCTGTTCTTTATGACGGTGAGCAGGCTGCCGGTGAGCACCATCTCGACCTGGCGCGGGCTGAGCTGGTGTTCGCAGGCGAACGTGGCCTCCTTGGCCTTGTTCCTCACCGTCACTTCGTTGCCGTTCGCCAGGGCGTCGCGCAGGTTCTCTATCACCAGTTCATCGTCCTGGTCGATCGCGTCGTAGTCGGTCGGGTCCTTGAAGGTGAGCGCGAGGATGCCGAAGTTGGCGAGGTTCTGCCAGTGGATACGGGCGAAGCTCCTGGCGATCACCGCCTTTACGCCGAGGTAGCGCGGGGCGAGCGCGGCGTGCTCGCGGCTCGATCCCTGGCCGTAGTTCTCTCCGCCGATGATGAAATGACCCTGCTCCTTGTATTTCATGGCGCGTTCGGGATAATCCTCGTCGATCTGGCGGAACACGAATCGGCTGATGCCCGGGATGTTGCTCCTGAACGGCAGTACCTCGGCGCCGGCGGGCATGATCTCGTCGGTGGAGACATCATCGCCGGTCTTGATCAGCACAGGGCCGTCCAGCGAGTCGGGCAAAGGCTCGAATTCCGGCAGCGGCTTGATGTTGGGGCCCTTCTCCAGTTCCTTCTGTTCGCCCTCGGGCGGCGGCCCGACCAGCATGTCGGTGTTGACGATGAGCTTGCCCGGTTCCCGGTATTTCGGATACGGCATGTCGAGAGTGCGCGGATCGGTGATCCTGCCGGTGAGCGCGGAAGCCGCTGCCGTTTCCGGGCTGCACAGGTACACGCTGTCCTCCTTCGTGCCCGAGCGGCCCGGGAAATTTCTCGGCACGGTGCGCAGGCTGATCCGTCCGGTGGCCGGCGCCTGGCCCATGCCGATGCAGCCGTTGCAGCCGGTCTGGTGCAGGCGTGCGCCGGCGTGCAGCAGCGGCACCAGCAGGCCCATCTGCGAGAGGTTCTCCAGGATCTGGCGCGAGGTCGGGTTGATGTCGAAGGAGATGCGGTCGTGAACCTGCTTGCCCTCCACGATCAGGGCAGCGATGCCGACGTCGCGCAGGCCCGGGTTGGCCGAGGATCCGATGTAGCACTGGTAGACCTCCTGACCGGCGACTTCGCTCACCGGGACCACGTTGCCCGGGCTGGAGGGCTTGGCGATCAGCGGTTCGAGTTCGGAGAGATCGATCTCGTCGTGCTCCTCGTACTCGGCGTCGTCGTCCGCGAGCAGCTCCGTCCAGTCCTCGGCGCGGCCCTCGCCGGCGAGGAAGCGCTTGACCTCTTTGTCGGAGGGGAACACGGTGGTCGTGGCGCCGAGTTCGGCGCCCATGTTGGCGATCACGTGGCGGTCCATGGCCGAAAGGTTGTCTAGACCCGGGCCGTAGTATTCGATGATCCTGCCCACGCCGCCGTCCACGCCGTGACGGCGCAGCATCTCCAGGATCACGTCCTTGGCGCTGACCCAGTCGGGGAGCTTGCCGGTGAGCTTCACGCCCATGACCCCGGGCATCTTCGTGTAGAAGGGCTCGCCCGCCATCGCCATCGCCACTTCCAGGCCGCCGGCGCCGATAGCGAGCATGCCGATCGCCCCGGCCGCCGGGGTGTGGCTGTCGGAACCGAGCAGCGTCTTGCCCGGCTTGCCGAAGCGCTGCTGGTGGGTGGGGTGGCTCACGCCGTTGCCGGGGCGGCTGTACCAGGCGCCGAACTTGCGGCAGGCGCTGCGCAGGAACAGGTGGTCGTCGGCGTTCTTGTAGTCGGTCTGCAGCAGGTTGTGGTCCACGTACTGCGCGGACAATTCGGTTTTCACCCTCGGCAGGCCCATGGCCTCGAACTCGAGCATGACCAACGTGCCGGTGGCATCCTGGGTGAGGGTCTGGTCGATTCGCAGGCCGATTTCCCCGCCCGGTTTCATGTCGCCTTCCAGAAGGTGCGATTTGATCAGTTTTTGCGCAACATTCATGCCCATGGTTCGCCTCCTGTGCGTAGCGGAGCGGCTTTCCTCCGCTTCCAGTCGTCCTCTTTCACCATAACGCCGATGCCGGTCGAAGACAAAGCGCGAGCAGGCAGGCAACGGGAGGACGGCATCCGCTTCGCCGCGGTTTCGATAAAAATACTTGCGGCGACCCGCAGCGGCATGAGGTAGACTGAACCCGTTGCGCAAACGCGCCGGTCAGGCAACATTCTCCGGGGTTCGGACAGGGCTCTGCCGGGATCACAAGCACTATGCACGACGCGCAGTTTTCTTTCATCCCGTTGTTGGTCGTCGTGGCGCTGGCCTTCCTGGTGCCGGTGCTGCTGTCGCCGATCAAGCGTTACGGAATCCCGGTGGTGGTGGGCGAGATCATCGCCGGCATCATCTTCGGACGCAGTGGCTTCGATGTCATCAAGACCGACGTCGTGCTCCAGGTGCTTTCCGTTTTCGGTTTTGCCTACCTGATGTTTCTCTCGGGCCTGGAAATCAACTTTTCCGAAGCGACGATATCCCGTCGCGGCCTGGGGCGTCGGCGGTTTGTGCGCAACCCGTTTTTCGTCGGCGGGACGATGTTCGCAATCTCCGCCGGACTGTCCCTGCTGGCGGGGCTGGAGCTGACACGCCGGGGGTTGGCCGGAGACCCCTGGATCATGGCCTTGATCCTGACCACCACCTCGCTCGGTGTGGTAGCGCCGGTGCTCAAGGAACGAGGTCTGACTGCCGGGGAGTACGGCCAGGCCATCCTGGTCAGCGCGCTGCTGGCCGACTTCGTGACGATACTTTTGATCAGCGCCTACGTGCTCTATATCGGCCATGGCGCCAATGCCCGCGTGCTCCTGGTGCTGGTGCTTTTCGCCGTGTTCGTCGCGGTGTACCGTATCGGGGCCCGCTTCCAGCGCCACGCGCCGGCACGGCGCATCATGCAGGCGCTGTCCACCGCCACCGCGCAGATCCGGGTGCGTGCCGCGTTCGCCGTCACGCTGGTGTTCATGGCGCTCTCGGAAAGCCTGGGTATCGCCAATATCCTGGGCGCCTTCCTGGCCGGGGTAATCATTTCGCTCCTTTCCGGGGGCGGCGCGAGCATGCTGCGCGAAAAGCTCGACGCAATCGGCTACGGTTTTTTCATTCCCATCTTCTTCATCATGGTGGGCGTCAAGTTCGACCTGGCCGCGCTGATCGGGTCGCGCACCACCCTGCTGCTGGTGCCGATCCTGATCGGCCTGGCCTATGCGGTGAAGTTCGTCTCTGTGCTGGTCATGGGTATCGGCTACCGTTGGCGCGAGACGTTCGCCGCCGGTGCCTTGCTGAGTGCCAGGCTGTCGTTCATCGTGGCGGTAGCCGCGATCGGTCTGGAGATGGGCGTCATTTCCGAGGCGGTCAATTCGGCCATCATCCTGGTGGCGGTGGTGACCTGCACGTTGTCGCCGATCCTGTTCAGCCAGATGCTGCCGCGCAAGCATCGGGCCGGCGACCAGGTGTTCATCGTCGGTGCGCGCGCCGAAGCGGAATCGCTGGCCGAGCGCCTCAAGTCGCATGATCTCGATGTGGTGCTGGTGAAGAACCTGAAGCTGCCGACGGCACCGGACGGGGAGAGTGCCGATTCGAGGGCCGGCCTGCTCGAGCGCATGCGCGAGGTGGGCATGTCCGATGCCGGCACGGTGGTCGTCATGTCCGAGGACGGCACGGATAACCTCAATATCGCCCGGCTGGCACGCGAGGTGTTCGCCACCCGCGACGTGATCGCCTGGGTCGGGAATCCGGCCGACAACCAGCGTTTCCGGGAGACGGGCGTGCGCATCGTCAATCCGCAGTACTCGACCCTGCTCATGCTGGAGGGGCTGGTGATCAATCCGGCGGCCCTGTCGGTCGGCGCCGACCCGGGTGAAGACCAGGATGTGCAGGTGGTCAAGCTGCAGAACCAGCTGCTCGTCGGACGCCAGATCAAGCAGTTCGGGTTGCCGGCGAGCGTTCGGGTGCTGCGTATCGAACGCGGCGACGCGAGTCTGGTGCCGGAGATGACCACCGTTCTCCAGGCCAACGACACGCTGACCCTGAGCGGGGAGAAAAGCGAGCTGGACGCCTGCGCGCGACTGTTCGCCCGCCGCTGGTAGCTGCGGCGGGCGATTCGACCGGCCCGGATTTATTTGGCATCCGGTTGATCTAAATTAAGTGGGCGCCGCTGCCCGCTATTTATACTGCAATCGTTTCCTGAAAAGCGGTATCCGTTTCGGTGTCCGGGGCGCCGGAGCGCAGAACCCGTATCGCAGGCCCGGCCTGCAGGAGTCGGTGTCATGATCATCGTGCGGATGTCGCGCAGGGCGTGGTGGATCATCGGGGTGATAGCGGTCGCCATTGCCGCGGGGCTGACCCTCTGGCTCGTGCCCTGGGGCGGGGAGGCGAGCGGCTACGAGACGGCGCCCGTCCAATACGGCGACATCACTCAGACGGTAACTTCGAGCGGCACGCTCAATCCGGTCAAGATCGTCAATGTGGGCGCACAGGTCTCCGGCATCGTCAAGACAATCAACGTGGATTTCAACAGTCGCGTCAAGGCGGGTGAAGTCCTGTTGACCCTGGATCCCACGTTGTTCAAGGCCCAGATGGCGCAAAGCCGGGCGAACCTGCACGCCGCCGAGGCCAACCAGCTCCTGGCCCTGGCCAACCAGCAGCGCGAACAGGAAATGTTCAGGCAGCATTACGTATCGCGCTCCGACCTCGACCAGGTGATAGCGGAGCGCAAGGCCGCCGATGCGCAGGTGGAATTGGCGAAGGCGCAGCTCGAGCAAAGCGAAACCAACCTGGCCTACACCGTGATCCATTCGCCGATCGACGGGGTGATTATCAATCGTGTCGTCGACGTGGGGCAGACTGTTGCCGCGAGCTTCCAGACGCCGACCCTGTTCCAGATCGGGCAGGACCTGAAGAAGATGCAGATCGATGCGACCGTCGATGAAGCCGACATCGGCACGATCAAGACCGGCGAAGAAGCCAGCTTCACGGTGGATGCCTATCCCGGCAGCCAGTTTGCCGGCATCGTGACACAGGTGCGTCTCAATCCGACCGTGGTGCAGAACGTGGTGACGTATGACGTCGTCATCGCGGTGGACAATCCGGACGAACGCCTCCTGCCGGGGATGACCGCCTACGTTGGCATCGTGGTGAACAGGCACCAGCATGTGCTGGTGGTTCCGAATTCGGCCTTGCGTGTCTCGTTCGGGTCGAGCGGATCGAGCTCGCCGGTGGAGGGGCCGAACCGGGGCGCCGTCTACGTGCTCACGCCGGACGGCCCCAGGCGCACGCCGGTCGCCGTCGGCATCTCGGACAATCGCCGGACCGAGATTTCCGGCGGCGAGGTGAAGGCCGGCGACCAGGTGGTCGTGGGGCTGGCACGCGTTGACAAGGCCGGGAACTCGCGCTCGATGCTGCAGGCCCATTGATGGCTGCCGTCCCGCTGATCCGCACCGTGGGCCTCGGCAAGCGCTATCTGCTGGCGTCCGGGGTGCTCCAGGCCTTGTGCGATGTCAATATCGAGATAGCCGAGGGGGAGTTCGTCGCGGTCATGGGGCCATCGGGCTCGGGCAAATCCACGTTCATGAATGTGCTCGGTTGCCTTGACGTGGCGAGCGAGGGCGAATACTACCTGCAGGGCCGGGCCATCAGCACGATGAATGTCAACGAGCGTGCACGATTGCGTAACCAGCTCATCGGCTTTGTCTTCCAGATCTACAATTTGTTGCCGCGCCTGAGCATACTCGACAACATCGGTCTGCCGCTGGTCTATGCGGGGATCTCCGCCGCCGAACGTACCAGTCGTTCCCAGGCGTTGTTGGAGCAGGTCGGGCTGCCCGACTACGGTGATTTCTTCCCGCCGCAGTTGTCCGGCGGCCAGCAGCAGCGCGTGGCCATAGCGCGTGCGCTGATAAACGATGCACCGCTGCTGCTTGCGGATGAGCCTACCGGCAACCTCGATACCCGGACCTCGGAGGAGATCATGGCGGTATTCGAACGGCTCAACTCGAAACGGCGGATCACGGTAGTCCTGGTGACGCACGAGCCGGACATCGCCGCGCATGCCTCGCGACTGATCCGTTTCCGGGACGGCAAGGTGGAGGCCGATTCCCGCGGACGTCCGTTTGACGTGCGGGAACCGGCGCAGGCATGAAGCTCAAGCCCCTGCTGGGCGAGGCCCTGAACGCGATGCGCGTCAACCGGCTGCGCACCATGCTGACGATGCTGGGATTGATCATAGGCGTCGCCGCCGTCATCGCCATGCTCGCGGTGGGCAACGGGGCCCGCAACGCGGTCAACGCCGTGGTCGCCTCGATGGGCAGCAACCTGATCATTGTCCTGTCCGGACCTCAGAACTCGGGCGGCGTGCGCTTCGCCAGCGGCAGCGCGCCCACGCTGACGCTGGAGGATGCTGATGCGATAAGGGCCCTGCCGGGGGTGGTCGCGGTGGCGCCGGGCAGCGGCGGGCCGGGGCAGATCGTCTACGGGCCCAATAACTGGAACACCATGGTCATGGGCACCAACCAGGATTACCTGAAGATCCGGGACTGGCCGTTGGCGGACGGCTCCAATTTCTCCACGAGCGAGATACGCACTGCCGGACGCGTAGCGATCATCGGCCAGACCGTGGCCGCGAATCTCTTCGGATCGGCCGACCCGGTCGGGCAGGTCATCCGGATTTCACGCAGCCCTTATCTGGTCGTCGGCCTGCTGTCGGTCAGGGGACAGAGCTTTGGGGGACAGGACCAGGACGATACCGTGCTGGTGCCGGTAACCACGGCACTGCGCAAGCTGTTCGGATCGCAGTTCGCCGACAGCGTCCGCTACATCATGGTGCAGGGCAGTGGCCCCACGGTGCTGGACCGGGTGCAGGCGGAGATTGATTCGCTGCTGCGCCAGCGCCACCACATCTCGGCCCACAAGGAAGCCGATTTCAATGTCCGCAACCTGACGCAGATAGTCAACGCGGCCGCTTCCACCACCCGCATCATGTCGCTTCTGCTGGGCGCGATCGCATCGATCTCGCTCATCGTGGGCGGGATAGGCATCATGAACATCATGCTCGTCTCCGTGAGCGAGCGCACCAGGGAGATCGGATTGCGCATGGCGCTCGGTGCCCGTCCGGCCGATGTGCTGCAGCAGTTTCTCGCCGAAGCGCTGCTGGTGTCTCTCGGCGGCTGTATCCTGGGCCTTGTTCTCGGGGTCGGCGTCATCGAGGTCGTCAAGTTGATTTTTCACCTCAACAGCCAAGTGACGCCGAGTTCGGTCCTGATCGCCTTTGTGGTTTCACTCACGGTGGGCGTGTTCTTCGGTTGGTACCCGGCACGCAAGGCCGCTCGGCTCGAGCCGATCGACGCGCTTCGCTACCAGTAGGAGCTACTCCGGATGTTCCGTCTCCCGGGTGTCCGTATCGGGCGTTCTGCCCGGCGCCAGGTCGGCGAGCGTGGTCTTTCCGAGCGCCTCGACGCGCGCCGCATGTGACTTGCCCAGCAGGGTTCCCATCCAACCGGGTTCCGAGGCGGGTACCTCGCCGCGTGCCGCTTCCAGCACTTCGGTGACGGTGATCTTGTCGGCACTGCGTGCCAGGGCATACCCGCGCCCACTCACCCGGAACAATAAGTCGGCCGCAACCAGGTGGTCGAGTACGGGCTCGAGGCGCAACCCAGAGATGCCGATGCGCCCGACGCAATCGCCCAGGGTGAGCGGCGGCTTGCCGGCAGTGAACCGTTTGGCGGCGGCGAGCATGATGTCCAGCGCGGTGGCCTCGGCGCTGGCAGGATCGAGTGGTCGTCGGTCGTCGTGCGGGCGCCGCCAGGCCGGATACTGCACGTAGAAGCCGATCCTTGCACCGAGCAGCAGGATCAGCCAGCTCAGGTACACCCACGTCAGGAACAGGATCAGTATGGCGAAGCTCGAATAGACGGCGTCCAGGCGTGTCGAGCGGGCGGTCAGCAGGGCGAAAATCTGTCCCGCGCCCTGCCACACGATACCGCCGGCGATGCCCGCGGCGAGCGCTGCACGGAATCTCACGCGCGTGTTCGGCGTGATCAGGTTGAGCAGTGTGAAGGCGGCGATCGCGATCAGGTAGGGCAGCAGCTTGCCGACAAGCGGCAGCAGCGGGCCGATGATCGACAAGTGTTCCATGACCGACCGGCTGGTTAGTGTGGCGGTAACGCCGAAAGCGGAGAACAGGAACACGGGACCGACGATCAGCAGGCTGATGTACTGCATGCTGCGGGTCAGCGCGGGTCGCGATTCGCCGACCTGCCAGGCGGCGTTGAGTCCGGCCTCGATCTTGCGCAGCAACGACAGCGCGGTAAAGGCCAGCAGCAGGATGCCGAAGATGCCGAGCACGCCCACGCGCACATTGCCCACGAAGAGCAGGATCTTGTTGGTGAGTTCGTTGCCGGCCGGCCCGAGTGGTTCGAGCAGGCGTTGCAGGGCGGGGCCGAGCACGCCATTGATGCCCAGCCCCTTGAGAGCGGCGAAGGCGAAGGCCAGCAGCGGCACGATGGCGATCAGTGTCGAATAGACCAGGCTCATCGCGTAGAGGTTGAGCCGTCCCTCGGCCACGTCGCGCAGCAGCAGCCAGGCGATCTGGCCGCAGGTGCGCAGCCAGTGCGCTGGCTGTCGTTCGTGGTAATGGCGAGCGAACAGGCTGCGCTCGATCGTTTTAAGATTCATCGTCCCGGCATGCTCCCTGGGCTCGTCTACTTTAACCCGCGGCGCGGCGCGGGCGTTATTCTGTAGGCATGACACGCTACCCCGAACGCATCGTCTGCCTGACCGAGGAGACGACCGAAACCCTGTATCTGCTGGGCGAGCAGGATCGCATCGTGGGCATTTCGGGCTTCACCGTGCGCCCGCCCGAAGCGCGGCGCGAGAAACCGAAAGTATCGGCGTTCACCAGCGCGAAGATTCACAAGATCCTCGAGTTGGAGCCGGACCTCGCGCTCGGCTTCTCCGATATTCAGGCCGACATTGCCGCCGAGCTGGTGCGCCACGGCATTGAGGTGCACGTATTCAACCACCGCAGCGTCGCGGGCATCCTGCGCATGGTCGAGACGCTCGGCGCCCTGATCGGCTGTCCCGAGAGGGCCCGCGCGCTGGCGGCCAAACTGGCCGCGAACGTGGAGGCGGTCGAAGCCCGGGCCGCGGCGTTGCAAAGGCGCCCGCGCGTCTACTTCGAGGAATGGGACGAGCCGATGATCACCGGCATCGGCTGGGTATGCGAACTGATCCGCAGCGCCGGCGGCGACGACGTCTTTCCCGAGCTGTCACGCGAGGCGCTGGCGAAGAACCGCATCCTGGCCGATCCGGCCGCGGTGATCGCGCGCAGACCCGAACTCATCCTCGGCTCCTGGTGCGGCAAGAAGTTCCGCCCGGAGAAGGTGGCGGCGCGCCCCGGCTTCGAGGCCGTGCCCGCGGTGGTGAACGGCGACCTCTACGAGGTGAAATCCTCGATCATCCTGCAGCCGGGCCCGGCCGCCCTCACCGACGGCATCGCGGAGTTGCACCGCATTATCGCCCGCTGGAGCGAGGCCCGGGGCTAATCCGGATCATTCACGAGGGCGGACGGCGCTCACAGGCAAGTCGGCGAGGTTGATTCAGTCGCCGCCGACCGTGAAGCGGAATACGTGCGCCGGGGTGTTGCCGACCTGGACCTTCGCCTCGTAGTCGCCGGCCGCCAGGTGCAGGTTGTTCCCGTAGTGCATGGTGGCGCGGCCCTTGCCCTTGACGTACATGCGGGCGACCGGCAGGGTCTGCCACGGTGCCGATGCATTGCCGCTCATGCGGTAGCGGATGTGTACCGTGGCATTCTCGACCGGTTTGCCGCCTTTTTGGACGAACACGACGAGGTGATGGTTGGGTTGCGGCTTTGAGCCCAGCAAAGCGGGCTTGGCCCCGCCGTCCCATGTCATTTCCTTATGCGCGCCGGCGAAGGATTCCGCGGGCAACACCTTGAGCGTGACCTGGTAGGGGCCTGCCGTGGCGGTTTCGCTGACGGGTTTTGCCTGCGCGGCGCAGGACGCGAGAAACGCGCCCAACGCGAAGGCGATGGTTGCTGCAAATAACAGGGATTTACGCATGATGACCTCCTCTCGATCAGGGGTGTGTCAGGCGTCTGCGCGCTTCCGCGTAGCGCGCGGCGCTCTGGTTGATGATGTCTTCGGGCAGGTGCGGGGCGGGCGGCGTCTTGTTCCAGCCGCTGGCCTCGACCCAGTCGCGGACGAACTGCTTGTCGAAAGACGGCGGGCTGGTGCCCGGCTGCCAGCTGTCGATCGGCCAGAAACGCGACGAATCGGGCGTGAGCGCTTCGTCTATCAGCACCAGTGTGTCGTTCTCGTCGAGGCCGAACTCGAACTTGGTGTCGGCGATGATGATGCCGCGCTCGCGGGCATGCGCCCGGGCGAAGCGGTACAGGGCGAAGGCGGCGGCTCGTACCTGCTCGGCGAGTTCGCCGCCGATGAGTGCGGCACAGGCATCGAATGAGATGTTCTCGTCGTGGTCGCCCACCTCGGCCTTGGTGGCGGGCGTGAAGATCGGCTCCGGCAGTTCGTCGGCCAGACGCAGCCCGGCGGGCAGACCGATGCCGCACACTGCGCCGGTCGCCTGGTAATCCTTCCAGCCGGACCCGGCGAGGTAGCCGCGTACCACCGCCTCCACCGGCAGCGCGCGCAGGCGGCGGACTACCATCGAGCGTTCTGCGACCAGGGCGCGGTCGGCGGCATCGGGCACGGCCTGCTCCAGCGTCATCCCGGCCAGGTGATTGGGCACGATGTGGCGGGTATTCCCGAACCAGAACCGCGACACCGCCGTGAGCACCTCGCCCTTGCCGGGAATCGGGTCGGGGAATACCACGTCGAAGGCGGAGAGGCGGTCGCTCGCTACCAGCAGCCAGTGATCTTCGTCCACGGCGAAAATGTCGCGGACCTTGCCGCCGTGCACCCGTTTCAGGCTGCTCAGTTCGATGCGGTAGATACCCTGTTTGCTCAATGCCGCTTACCTCGCATGAATCTGGTTCAACCGGTGAGCGAGCCGGTTCAGGTAGTCGCGGACCCGGGCCGCGTTCTTGCCGATATCCGACAGGCCCAGGCGCGATTCCGAGCGCACGTTGACGACGCTGCCGTTGCCCACAGGCACGACGTTGATGGCGATGTCGTCGGTGAAACCGAACCAGGCCGTGGTCGCGCTGGCCTCGATGTGGCGGGTATCGGCATCCGAGGCGGCGATCTTCCAGCCCATGGCGCGTGCGGTGCCGAGCGCGGCCTCATAGGCGCGGGCCGGTTCGATGCCGGGCGCCGGCAACGGGCGGATGCCGGGGTAATAGGCTTCCTGGACCGCGGCGAGGCAGGTGGGGCTCCAGCTCGTGCAGGCCTTGGCGACGGCCTCGTGCTGCGGGTTCTTGCGCCCGGCAGGGGATTCGAGGAATTTGGCGAGGGATGCCACCTCGGCCTTGGCGATATGAGGTCCTCCGCCGCCGTAATCGAGCCCGTTGGGCGCTTTTGCCCGCGCCTGGGCGAGCGCCAGGAAACGCGGCGGATGGGCGGTATTGGTCGAGATGTCGTGGATCGGTGGCACGGATTCTGCGTGGCGCAGCATCATCCACGGCCAGGCGAACGAACCGAAGCCGAGGGCCAGGGCCAGCACGCCGATCAGCGTGGCGCTCATGTGGCGGACCAGCAGGGCGCCGATAACCCCGAGGACGCCGGCAGCGACCGCCGCGAAACCGACCCAGGCCCCGTGGCGGAGCAGGCCGAAGGCGGTACCCAGGTGAATCGCCTCGTGCTTGTACAGCGGACCGGCCACGGCCACCATGACCACGGCGACCAGGCCGGCGGTCAGGGCGAGCAGCGTCCACAACAGCACGAGGCGGCGGAGACTTGAAGTCGAGCGAGCCATAAGTCCATCCCTCTCTGAACGCGCGGCAGGCTGAACGCATAGTGTACTGCGCCTGCTGTCCGGGCGTTCGGCTTGGTACGGTGTTTCGGGCATACTGTGACGCACGTTGCGGGAGGGAAACGGTGTCGATGAGCATGGAGCAAACGGGCTGGCGGAGTTGGCGGCGGGAATGGCCCTTGCTGATTCTTTTCGTCGTTTTCATCGCGGGCGAGATATTCAAGGGCACCATCGGCGCGGGGAAGGCCGGGCCTGCCGGAGAGATCATTGCCTTCTTTGCCTTTTTCGGCGGGGCGCTGGCGGGGGCCTTTGCCGTGGTGCGCCACGCCGAGGAGCTGGCACACCGCTTCGGCGAACCCTACGGCACGCTGATCCTCACCATTTCGGCGATATCGATCGAGGTGGTGGTGATCGCCACCATCATGCTGCATGGCGCCAACAATCCCAAGATCGCCCGCGACACCATGTATTCGGTGGTGATGATCGTGCTGGCCGGCGTGGTCGGCATCAGCCTGCTCCTGGGCGGTTTCAGGCACCGCGAACAGGGCTACAACCTGCAGGGCGCAAGCACGTTCCTCAGCGTGCTGCTTCCCCTGTCCGTGTTGTCGCTGGTGTGGCCGAATTTCACCCATTCCACGGCCCAGGGCGAACTCTCGACCGGCAAGTCCTGGTTTGTCATGCTGGCCTCGGTGGCACTGTATATCGTTTTCCTGGGGGTGCAGACCGTGCGCCACCGCAATTATTTCGTGGCTCCGTCGGAAGCCGTGCCTGCCGGGGAAGATTCCGGGGGACACACGCTTGCCGGCTGGTCGTTCCATGCGGTGATGCTGGTGGCGTTCCTGTTGCTCGTCGTGCTGCTCGCCGAACTGTTTTCGTTGCCGCTCGATATCGGGCTCGACCGCCTGGAGTTGCCGGCCGGACTGGGCGCATTTGCCGTGGCCGCCCTGATTCTCGCGCCGGAAAGCGTTGCCGCGATTCGGGCGGCGCACGCGAACCACATGCAGCGCGCGGTGAATCTTTCGCTCGGCACGGTGCTGGCCACGATCAGCCTCACCGCGCCCGCCGTGCTCGCGATCAACCTCTTTACCCACCACGCCGTCGTCCTCGGCCTGGATCCGGCCAACGCCGCTCTCATGATTCTCACGCTCGGCGTGTCGATCATCACTTTTTCCAGCGGGCGCACTAACCTGCTGCAGGGCGCCGTGCACCTTGTGTTGTTCATGGCCTACCTGGTGCTGATCTTCTCGCCCTGAACCCGCGTCCCGACTGAGTTCCGGACCGCGCCGGCCGTGGCCGTACGACGCCGTACCCGCCGTTCCGACCCCCGATTCGACGCCGAATCGAAAGGGGTCTTGATTTCTCCGCCCGTTGTGCTACTGTTATACACATGCATATCGGTAAAATACTTTCGGGGCGGATGGAGCATGGATAAGTCGGAACTGGATTCGCTGCGGATTGACCGGGGATCGCAACAGCCGGCTGCCGGCCGTCGTCGCTGGCCGTGGCTGATAGGTGTCGCCGTCGTGCTCGCGGCAGCCGGGGGTATCGGCGGGTGGCAGGCCCTGAAAGCGGAACCGGTGGCCGTGCAGACGCTTACCATCAAGGAGAACACGTCCGCGGTTTCGGCGGGCGGCGGGGCGAGTGTCCTCAATGCCTCCGGTTACGTGGTCGCCGAACTCGCGTCCACCGTGTCCTCGCAGATCACCGGCCAGATCACCGAGGTGATCACCAACGAGGGCGAGCACGTCAAGAAAGGCCAGGTGCTTGCGCGCCTGGATGACAGTACGCAGAAGGCGGCCGCCGCCACGGCGGCCAGCCAGCTCAAGGCCGACCAGTCCGGCGTGGCGAAGGCGCAGGCCCAGCTCACGCTCGACCTGACCAGCCTGCGTCGCACCCGGGCCATGGCTGCCCAGCACCTGACGAGCCAGGCGGACCTGGACGATGCCCGGTCGCGGGTCGCGATCGACCGGGCCGCCCTCGGCGCCGCCCGGGGCCAGGTACAGGTGGACCAGGACACGCTTGACAGCGCAAACATTCAGCTTGCCTATACCGTTATACGCGCGCCCTTTGCCGGCGTGGTGACGGAGAAATACGCGCACCCCGGCGAAATGATTTCACCCGCGGCGGTGGGCGGCTATACCAAGACCGGTATCTGCCGGCTGGTCGACATGGGTTCGCTCGAGATCGACGTCGACGTGAACGAAAGCTACATTCACCGCGTACACGAGGGCATGCGCGTCGAAGCAGCGCTCGACGCCTACCCGAGCTGGCGCATTCCCGCACACGTCATCAGCATCGTGCCCACGGCGGACCGCCAGAAGGCCACGGTCAAGGTGCGCATCGCCTTCGACAAGCTGGACCCGCGGATCCTGCCGGACATGGGCGTGCAGGTCTGGTTCTTCGATGCGCCGGCTACGGAAGCCACCGCTACGGCTGCCACGGAACCCGCCGCCAGGCAAACCTTCAGCGTGCCGCGCAGCGCCGTGCAGGGCAGCGGCGGGTCCAGCTATGTCTTTACCGTTATCAACGCCCACGCACACAAGCAGGCCGTGAGCACCGGGGCAACGTCGGGCAGCCGGGTCACGGTGCTTGACGGCCTCGGCGCCGGCGATGTCGTGGTCATTCATTCCGACAAACCGCTTGCGAACGGCATGCCGGTCCGGCTCATGCCGGCCGGCTGACGCCCATACGCCCGCAGACCCAGGAGACAACCGCCATGTCCGCCAATACCGCTACCCTGACCGTGCCCCAGCCCGTTCCCGACCCTGCGCTGGTCGAGCTCGAGGGCGTGACCAAGACCTACCGCCGCGGCGGCGAAACCGTCGAGGTGCTGCAGGCGCTCGACCTGACCGTGCCCGAGGGCGACTTTCTTGCACTGATGGGGCCGTCCGGATCGGGCAAGACCACGCTGATGAACCTGCTGGGCGGCATCGACCGTCCGAGCGGTGGAACGATCACGATCGGGGGCACGCGCATCGACAACCTCGGCGAGGCCGCGCTGACGAAATGGCGGGCCCGCCATGTCGGGTTCATCTTCCAGCTCTATCACCTGCTGCCGGTGCTTTCGGCGGAGCGCAACGTGGAATTGCCGCTGCTGCTGACCCGCTTCTCGCGCGGGGAACGCAAGCGTCGCGCGCTGGCGGCGCTCAAGCTGGTGGGATTGAGCGATCGCGCCGGGCACAAGCCGACAGAGTTGTCCGGAGGCCAGGAACAGCGCGTGGGCATCGCCCGGGCGATTGTCACCGATCCCACGATACTGCTCTGCGACGAGCCGACAGGCGATCTCGACCGCAAGGCGGGAGACGAGATCCTCGACCTGCTCAGGGCGCTTAACGAGGAGCACGGCAAGACCATCATCATGGTCACCCACGATCCGCATGCCGCGGCCCGTGCCAAGCGCACGCTGCACATGGACAAGGGGCGGCTGGTGGTGCAGCCGCAGCACTGAACGGACACGTACCGCAGACAGGAGGATGCCGCGATGAAATACTGGCCGCTGCTCTGGAGCAATATCAGGCGCAAGAAGCTGCGTACCATCTTTACCCTGTTCGCGGTAACGGCGGCATTCGCGTTGTTCGGCCTGCTGGCCGCGATGCAGCATGGCATGAACGGCGTCATGCAGATCGCCAGCGCGGAGCGCATTCAGACCAATGCCAAGCTGGGCGCGATGCCGATTTCCTACGGACCGAAGATCTCCTCGGTCCAGGGGGTCACCGCCGTCACCTGGTTCAATGGCTTTCGCGGCTACTACCAGGACGAGAAGAACACTTTTCAGGTCGTCGCGACCTATCCGCAGGGATTCCTCGCGGTCTACCCCGAAGTCAGGCTCGGCGAGCAGGCTCGCAAGGCCTGGTTCGATGACAAGCCCGGCGCTATCGCGGGTACGCTTATCGCCAGGCGCTATGGCTGGAAGGTTGGCCAGCGCATTCCCGTGCAGAGCCAGAATGTCACCAAGGAGGACGGCACGAAGACGTGGTACGTCACCCTGGACGGTATCTATAACACGGACCTGCCGGATCGCTACAAGAACTTCGTGATGATCCACTACCAGTATTTCAACGATTCCGTGGCCAGGAACAAGGACTTCGTCGGCCAGTACATCGAGCGCATTGACGATCCCCGCCAGGCGGCACAGATCAGCCAGCGCATCGACGACACCTTCGCGACATCCTTCCCGCAGACCCGCACGGCTTCCGAGGTCGCCGAAACGCAGACATTCATCCGCGAGTTCGGCAACATCGGTTTCATCACGCTGGTCGTGGGCGCGGCAGTGTTTTTCAGCATGCTGCTGGTCACCGTCAACACAATGTCGCAGTCCGTGCGCGAGCGCACCTCGGAACTCGCCGTGCTCAAGGCGCTGGGATTCGGCCGCGGCACCGTGTCCGGACTGGTACTCGCCGAGGCCGTGGGTATCACGGTCATCGGCGGGGCGCTGGGGCTGGTAGTGGCGTGGCAGTTGGCGCGGGCGATCTACAAGAGCGTGCAGCAGATACTGCCCGCGCTTGGCATCCCCCCGCTCGCAGTCGTGCTGGGCGTCGTACTGATGATCCTGTTCGGCCTGGTCGCGGGCGCCCTGCCGCTGCGCCAGGTATTCCGCCTGCGGGCGGCCGATGCACTGAGGAGGGCCTGACATGTCACCATTGATCTGGGCACGCGAAACCGCGTCGGTCTGCAAGTTCAGCCTCGAGTCCGTGCGTTTCCGGCTGCAGCCGGCGCTCATTGCCGTGATCGGTTTCTGCGGCGTGGTGCTCGTATTCATCGGCCTGCTCTCGATACGCGACGGGCTGACCGCCGTGCTCAGCCATACCGGCTCCGACGACGTCGCGATCGTGTCGCTGAACGGACCGGGCATGGTCGATCTGCAGACCGTACGCACTATCGGGGATGCCCCCGGCGTGGCCCATGGAAAGAACGGCCCGCTCGCGCTGGGCGACATGGTGACCTCGCTCATGGTACACAAGAACGCCAAGCAGCTCGCGGCCGTTACGCTGCGCGGCGTCGGGCCGCAGTATCAGGAGATATGGAACAAGATGCACGTGACCGAGGGGCGCATGTTCAAGCCGGGGCTGAGTGAAATCGTCGTGGGCCGTGCCGCCGCCGCGCAATTCCCGCAGTTGCGTCTCGGCAAGATATTCCACTGGAACCACCGTGACTGGAAAGTCGTCGGGACATTCACTTCGGGCGGCGACATGCACGAATCAGAAGTCTGGGCCGACGTACACGACGTGCAGTCCGCCTACAACGCGGGCAGCAACTTCTCGGGCGTGTACGTGAAGCTGACATCACCCGCCGCATTCGATGCGTTCTCGAAAGCGCTGAAGAGCAATCCGCAATTGAGTGTTTCGGTGGACCGGGAAAGCACTTTCTTCGCCAACGAATCGAAGGACCTGAACAACGTCATTACCATTGCCGGCGGCCTGATTGCATTGCTCATGGGCATCGGCGCCGTGTTCGGCGCGCTCAATACGATGTATGCGGCGGTATCGGCGCGCACCCGGGAGATTGCCACGCTCCGCGCGCTGGGTTTCGCGCGCTCGCCGGTCGTTCTTTCGGTGGTGATCGAGGCGCTGTTCCTGGGGGCGGTCGGCGGCGTCGTCGGCGGTGCAATCGGTTACTTGCTTTTCAACGGCTTCAAGGCCACCACCATCGGCAACGGCGGCATGCTTGCGTTCCAGTTCGCCGTGACGCCGACCCTGCTCGCTACTGGCTTGATCTATGCCCTGGCGATGGGGCTCGTCGGTGGACTGTTCCCTGCCATCCGCGCTGCGCGGTTGCCGATCGCCACGGCCATCCGCGACGTCTAGACGGCGGGCGGGCATGCCTGCCGGGGTTTGCCGCGGCGTCGCCATGATGCACGGGGGGTTCGAGGGATTACCTGAAAACAACACGGACTTGTCCTGGCGCAAATGGCCGCAACCTGGCCGGTGCTAAGCTCCAGGCATGATCTCAGGGCCTATGCACGTAATCATGCGCGGAACCCGGGAAACGGCCCGGGTCGTTGGCGGCGCTGTCGTTCTACTTGCCGTGCTCGCGGTATCGGGGGGATGCGAGACGGCCCTGGCGCACCCCGTAACCGTCGCCGACGGCATCGATCAGGCGCTGGCCGTCGCGGATGGCGACCGGTCCGGTGGCGAGGACCGCCTCCAGGCCGTTGACCTGCTCAGGCAAGTCTATTCGGATCGTCATGGTCTCCCCGGCTGGGTAGCCGGGGGGGCGCCACGGCCAATTGCACGGGCGATGGTGGAGGTGGTGCGGTCCAGCAGCGCCAGCGGGCTGACGCCGCGTGACTATCACATCGAAGCCCTGGAGCGGCTGATGGCCCTCCCCTATGACACGTTGCCGGCCGCGAGTCGCGCCCGGGGCCTGGCCAGGCTCGAGTTGCTCCTCAGCGACGCTTTCGTGCAGCTCGCAAACGACCAGGCCCAGGGCCGGCTACAGCCGGCAACTCTACTTCCAAGCAGGCCGAATCCCGGTCTCGCGGCGGATTTGCGGAAAGCGCTCCAACAGGTGTTCGCCGGCGCGCCGCCCGGGGCGGTCATCGAGGCCTTTACTCCGCATGATCCAGGCTATCTTGGGATGCGTGCGGCGCTGGCTCGCTATCTGCGACTCGCCGCGAACGGTGTACCGCCGCTCATTGCAGCCGGTCCGGCGCTGGTCAAGGGGGATAGCGGGCCACGCGTGGAGGCACTGGTGGCGCGCCTGCAAAGCACGGGCGACATCGCCGCCACCCCCGTTCCCGACGTATTCGGTCTCGAGGTTGCCGAGGCTCTGGAGCGCTACCAGGCCCGGCACGGACTTCATGTCGACGCGATCGCCGGCCCGGCCACGCTTGCGGTGCTCAATATGCCTGCCGCTCACTGGATCGACACCCTGAGGGTCAACATGGAACGCCGCCGCGAACTGCCCGCTGAATTGCCCCCGACGCGCCTGCTGGTCAACATTGCAAACTTCCGTGCAACTTTTTTCACCGGGGGCGACCCACAGTCCTCCGAGAAGGTCATTGTCGGCACGAGTTACCAGAAAACCCCGGAAATCAGCAGCCGTATTGCCTACCTGGTCTTGAATCCGAACTGGGACGTCCCGGCGAGCATTGCCAGCAAGGAAATTCTTCCCGCTGCCCGTAGTAACCCGGAGTATTTCTCGAGACACGACTATGAGGTTCTGCAGGGCTGGGGAACCGACGTGAAACGCGTCGACCCGATGAGCGTCGACTGGAAGACAGTATCCGCTGCACGGTTGCCTTATCATTTCCGTGAACCGGCCGGTCCGGACAATCCTCTCGGGCGCGTAAAGTTCATGTTTTCGAATTCACACGATGTTTACATGCACGATACGCCGGCACGAGCCTTGTTCGATGCCTCGCAGCGCACGTTCAGCCATGGCTGCATCCGGATCGATAATGCCATGCGCCTGGCCGCCGCATTGCTGCGGGCGGACGGACAGCCCGATCCGGGGCTGCTCCTGATTCAGGCAGTGGATCAAGGAGCCAATCGCCACGTTGAACTTAATCACCCGATTCCGATCTATATTGTCTATATGACCGCATGGGCTCAAGACCTGGATACTGTCGAATTCCGGCCGGATGTATACAACCGCGACGCGGGCCTGCTCGCCGCCCTGGACGCAGCGCCCGGGTCTTTCCACGAATGATCCGGCGACTCCTGCTCATTATGCCGCTGGCGGCGGCGATGACGACGGTTGCCCATGGGGCGCCGTCCTCGAAGGCATTCAACCCCGGAACCGCGGGTTTCGAGGTCACCGTGCGCCAACTGGATATCGGCTATGACGTGTTCGCGGTTTTCGCGATGCCCGGTGAAGCGGTTCCGATTGCCGTAAAAAGCAGGCAGGGCCATTTTTCAATGAGCGCAAGCGGCGGCAAGCTTGAGCCGCTTGGCGTTGACCGCTGGCGCTGGACAGCACCCGAAGTTCCCGGGCACTACGAAGTCGCCGTCACCCGTGCCGACGGGAGGAAGATCCGCCTGGAAAGCTTCGTCATGGTCCCGGCGACGGATATGCACGGCGGGCGGCTCAACGGTTATCGCATCGGCCACTACCCGGCGGTTTACCATGGACGCCATGCAGCGAGGTATGTCCCGCCGCGCGGCTTCGTGGAGGTGACGGGGGCCCTCGAGGAAGTCCCGGTGTCGCCGCACTTCACGCTCGGGCAATTTCTTTGCAAGGAGGCAGGCGGCTATCCGAAGTACCTCGTGCTGCAGCCACGTCTCCTGCTCAAGCTCGAGGGTCTCATGGACTACCTGAATGCGCACGGCATACACGCCGACAAGGTCCACGTCATGAGCGGGTATCGAACACCCTGGTATAACGCGCAACTCGGCAACGTGCCCGACAGCCGTCACACGCTGGGTGATGCTGCCGACATCTATGTCGATGTGGCGCCCAGGAACGGGATCATGGACGACCTCAACCACGACGGCCGCGATGATTTTGCCGACTCGCGCCTGCTCGCCGCGGATGTGGACAAGGTGTTTCGCAACCCGGCGCTGGATTACCTGCGCGGCGGCGTCGGTGCCTATCATTCCACGGCAGCTCACGGCCCGTTCGTGCATGTCGATGCGCGCGGATGGCGCGCGCGCTGGTGACAATTTGGCAACACGGCCGTCTGCAACATTTCGACAGGGCGGCGTCGGCGCCCCGGCGGAGGAGTAATGCAATAAAAAAGGCGGTGGGAGCTTTTTGCTCCCACCGCCAGTGTGTAGCGTGCCGGTCGAGTGGGTAGGGGTATCCCGAGCCGGAGATATGTCGAACGCTACCAGGAAAGGGTGGCACCGAGTGTTACCGAACGAGCCGGCATCACGTAGAAGGAGTCCGGGCCGAGTTCGCTTTCCGCCACGGCGATGCGGCGGTTGGTCAGGTTCGTGCCGTCGAGTCGGATCGTCCAGTGGCCGAGGCGGTAACCGACGCCGGCGTTGAGCGTGCCGTAGCCGGGGGCCTGTACCTGGTTGTCCATGTCGTAATAGCGGGTGCCCACCACCTCGAGGTCGGCATGGGCCAGCCAGCCGTTGCCGACGGGCATGCGGCTGATCCCGAACTTGGCCAGGTGGCGCGGCGACATCACGATCATGTTGCCCGCGAGCTGCACGTTGGTGCCGCCTTCGTTGACGACGAAGTTGGTGTACTGCGCTTCGTGATAGGAGTAGGTCACCGTCCAGCGCCAGTCGGCGAACAGTCCGCCGTCGAGTTCGGCCTCGATGCCGCGCAGACGCTGCTGGCCGCCGTTCTGCGTGCCCGGCAGGCCGCCCTCGTTGGCGGGTATCACGACGTTGGAGAAATTGACCCAGAACAGGTTCATGTTCCACCCCAACCCGGGACCGGTGGCGTAGCCCTTGAAGCCCGCCTGGTAGGACTGGGCCGTTTCCGGCTGCAGAATACCGGTTTGATATTCGGGACCAAAGTCCACGGCGGCCGGCTTGAAGGTGTTGCCGTAGGAGGCGTACGCTACGGCACTGCCCGAGTTGTTGTCCCACAGCGTTTTGCTGAGGGCGACCTGGCCGCTGAAGCGGGTGTTGGTCTGGCTCGCCGAATCATGCTGCGGCGGATCCCCGCTGGCCGTCGAAGGCCACAGGGCCGTGTTGCTGGTTTCCATCGTGCGGTTCAGCCGCAGCCCGGCCTGCAGGTCCCAGCCCGGGGCGAAGGTCCAGTCGGCCTGCGAGTAGGCTCCGAAGAACGAACGCCGGTCCTCGAGCTGGGTCTGCTCGTCGACGGGAAGGGTGTTGCTGTTGGGTGGATTGCCACCATTCGGCTGCACGTAGTACTCGTAGTTGTCGCTGTTTTCCTGGCCCCAGCCATACAGGTAATTGAAGCCGGTCACCATCTCCAGATTGGCGCCGAGCGGGTAGGTGTAGTGGCTGTCGAGGTAGATGCCGGTGTTGCTCACGCTCTGGTTGTAGCCGTCGGCATTGGGTGTGCCCCCGGTCTGGTAGGCGTCGGCGCGCAGGAACCCGCGTACGTTGCGCTGGTGCTTGAACGAGGTGACCAGCGTGGTCGACCAGGTGCCCTCGCCTACTTGGGCGTCATAGCCGGTGTTGACCTGGTAGCGTTCCGAATTGATCTCCGAATTGCTGGGGTTCTGGTTGGAATCGACCGGCACATACGGACTCAGGCCGCCGGAGGCGTCATCCAGGGGGATGGGGCTTTGCGGCTGCTGATGCAGGATCATCGCGTCGAAGTCGAGGTGGAAGACGCCGTTTTCGGTGTCGAACGTGCTGCGGTAGAGCAGGTGCTGGCGATCATAGCCGGCGCGGTAATCGCGCATGCCCTGGCTGGAGGCGTCCACGGCCAGTGATTGCTTGAATGGGCCCTGGGTCGTGATCGGGGTGGCGAACGACACACTGCCGCTGTCCCAGCTTCCGACACTCGCGCTCAGGGTGTGGGTGGGATCGCCCGCCGCGCGGTGGATAATGTTGATAATGCCGACAAACGAGGTCGCACCGTACTTCACGGGTGCCGCGCCGCGAATGACCTCGATGCGGGCGACATCATTGAGGTCGATGCTCGGCAGGTCCGGGTTGAAGGCGCCGCCCCAGGGCACGCCGTCCACCAGCAGCAGGAAGGCGTCGAATTCCTGCAGGCCCTGGAACTGCGGCACTGAGCCGGCCGGCCCCCCGTCGCCACCGGGGGCGATATATACGCCGCCCACGAGGGAAAGGGCGGTGCGCAGGTCGGTCGCGCCCATCCTCTCGAGCTGGTCGTGGGTGATGATGTCGACGCTTTTGGGTACGGTCCCGACCTGTTCGGGCACCGGCGTCGCCGTCACTTCGATCTTGCTGAGCCGAACCGGGGGTTCGCTCGGCTTCTGGTCTGCTCCCGGCGCGGCGGCATGGGCCTGTCCGGACGCCAGTCCCGCGAGGCAGAGTACGGTGCCGGCGGCTCCGAGGCGTAGCAGGTTATTCATCGTAGGATCTCCCTGGGCCGATGTGTTGTCTGGCAGGAGTCGCTACATTACAGTTTTGTAATTTTCATGTCAAATTCCCCGTATTTGGTGGCAAACGAGGGAGCGAAGGCACTCGGTATCCAGGACTCTTGCGGCGAGCGAAACGCTCGTGCTGCAAGCCGGTTCGAGCCGGTCGATGTGCTAAGTTTGGTGTTCTAACCGGTTTTGGAGATGTTGATGCGACGCGCTGCCGCTTTTGGGTTTCTTGTTCTGGGTATATCCGCCTGCACCGCCAACACGGGCGAGCAGGCGGCGTTGAAAAGCATCAAGCCCGCGGAGCTCGCGGCCCACATCAAGGTGGTGTCCTCCGATGCCTTCGGCGGGCGTGCGCCGACGTCCCCGGGCGAAACGAAGACCATCGATTACCTGCGCAGCCGGTTCAAGGCGCTCGGCCTCGAACCCGGGTGGCACGGCAGTTACTTCCAGACGGTGCCGCTGGCGGAAATAACCGCGCAGCCGGCCGGCATAAGCGTGAGCGGCCATGGCCAAACCACGCGGCTCGATTATCTGACTGACGAGGTCATGGTAACCAAGCGCGAGCAAGCCACGGTCAGCTTGAAAGCCAGCCCGATGATTTTTGTCGGCTACGGCATCGACGCCCCGGCCTTTCACTGGAACGACTTCGCCGGTGTCGACGTCAAGGGCAAGACCATCGTGGTGCTGGTCAACGATCCCGGCTATAGAGACCCGAACCTGTTCCACGGCAAGAGCATGACCTACTACGGCCGTTGGACGTACAAATACGAAGAGGCGGCACGCCAGGGCGCCGCGGCCGTGCTCATCGTGCATCAGACCGGGCCCGCGGGCTACGGCTGGGGCGTGGTGCGCAACAGCTGGAGCGGCAGCCAGTTCGAGCTGGCCCGCAAGGACAAGAACATGGGCCGCGCCGGTATCGAGGGCTGGATCACCCACGAAAAGGCGGTGCAGCTATTCAAGCAGGCCGGGCTCGATTTCGCCACACTGGAAGCGGCAGCCGGCAAGCCGGGGTTCAAGCCGGTGCCGCTGGGCCTGGATCTGACGACTACCCTGCACAACACGATTGCGCACAAGACCTCGCACAACGTGGTCGCGATGCTTCCGGGGCGTACCCACCCGGATCAGGCTGTTGTCTACAGCGCGCACTGGGACCACTTCGGGCGTAACCGCAACATCAAGAATGGCGACAACATTTTCAATGGCGCGGTGGACGACGGATCGGGGGACAGTTCGCTGCTTGTCCTGGCCAGGGCGTTCACGCTGGCCAGGCCGCGGCCGACTCGTTCCGTACTCTTTCTCGCCACCACCTCGGAAGAACAGGGGCTGCTGGGCGCGCAGTACTACACCGAGCACCCGGCGATTCCGCTGGCCGACACGGTGGCTGACATCAACATGGACATCATGAATGTGTACGGCAAGACGCGCGACATCACCGTAATCGGTTACGGGCGCTCGCAACTGGAAGACGACCTCGCCAAGGCGGCGAAGGCGGAAGGCATGCGTATCACGCCCGACCCCCATCCCGAGACGGGGCTCTACTACCGTGCCGATCATTTCGAATTCGCGAAGCGGGGCGTGCCTGCAATCCTCACTTTCAGCGGTTACGACTACGTGGGCCGTCCCGGCGGTTGGGGCGACAAGACGTGGGCCGAGTATTTTGCTCACCACTATCACAAGCCGGCGGACGAGTACGATCCGGACTGGGACCTGTCCGGCCTGGTCCAGCAGGATCGCGCGTTGTTCCGGCTGGGGTACAACCTTGCCACAAGCGATGCCTGGCCGGACTGGTACCAGGGCGTACCCTACCGTGCGTTGCGCGACAAGCAGCGAGCGCCGGCGGGTTCATCAGCCATGTAATGAGATTGCCGGAGCCGGGTTGAACCAGACTGCTCTGATTCAACCCGGCCTGATCTAAGGACGCCGGCAGTGTCTATTTCGTGACGGTTTCCGGCATTGCCGAGGAGTGGTGGTCCATGATGCACCACTTTCCGTGCCGCTTCTCGTAGACATAGGTATAGCGAGCCTGAACGCTGGAGGTCTTGCCGTCATTCGTCAGGGTGAAGGTATAGATGCCCGAGTTGATCGCCGTATCGGGCCCGAGTACACGAATATAGCTGTGGTCGATATGCCCGACCGGCTTTGATTTCAGGAAGTAGGTGAAGTAATCGACGATCCCGGCGTGGGTGGTGCGGACGCGGTTGGAGACGGTCGGCAGCAGGACGCCGCCGGGCTCGCAGTAAAGCGCGGCTACGGTCTCCGGGTTTCCGGTCTGCAGGGCGCTGTTCCAGATATCGAACTGCTTGGCGACCTGGGTCGTTGTAGGCCAGCCGGCATGCGTGGTGTGTGCAGTGGCAGCGGCTGCGGGAAGTGCGGATAACAACAAAGCGAGAAAGAGGGTCTTTTTCATGGTTTGGCCTTATGCAGCCGATTGGTTGAATTCGCACCGGATTCGAATAATCCGCTACGTTCGTTGGCTGGCGCATGGATTATATGTGATTTTCCCGAGGTATGGCGGCCGTCTGGACTATCTGCTCCATCGGTTTCCTGGTTCCGGATTCATGTCCCGCTCTGCCTGCCGGCGCTGCCGG
>Ga0102953_1000104_pt1 | contig 55436 bp, 38 predicted proteins | sample SalPon2A_C_D2_MG_FD_78509 | JGI IMG/M metagenome (GOLD analysis project Ga0102953, IMG submission 78509) | Soil microbial communities from South San Francisco under conditions of wetland restoration - Salt Pond MetaG R2A_C_D2_MG | ecosystem: Environmental > Terrestrial > Soil > Wetlands | place...
ATCCCACGGAAAATTTTTTGCATACCCCTTCCCAGAAACTGGAACAATTGCCCCACGTCTATTTCGTCCGATTCAGGGCCGGCCTTTTTGCTTTTTTGCTCTGCCATTAGTTCTGATTAAATATTTGTTTAAGAATTTTGTCCGTGATCAAATACGTGGGTTTGACACCAGTGGTGCCAAGCCCCCCGGAAGCCAGGGTGCTACCCGTTTCCAAAGGATTGTCCGAAGCATAGTAGGCATACCGCACTTTTACGTCTTCCCGGACGCTCTTCCGGATACGGGAGGCAGACTGTATCGCCTTCTGGTAATGTACCCCTTCCATTTCCAGGCCGATGACCCCCCATGTGGATTGGTGGAAAAATTTAAGGATGTCTTTATTCTGAAGGGAAGTCCCCAAAACGGTTACCATGGTCCCTTCCACCACCCGCACTCCACAATCCTTGAAATCCTCAGCACTTAATTCATTCTTGAACGGGTAGTTGTCTGCAGTCCCTTCGAAAATATGGGCCGAAGGGATCATCAAATCGCCTTTGCCCCCATCCAGGATCCCGGCCTTCCCCATAATGGAAATGGAGGCCACATCCATAAAAACAGGGGCCTCTTTCCCCTCTACCTCAAAAGGCTTCAGCAACTCGTCAATGGTCTCAAATGCCTGTTCCCCAAAAGCGTAATCCATGACAAAGATAACAGGTTTTTGGTCATCAGATGTGTCCCGGGGGACAGGGAAGCTGCACGAATCGCCCTTTATTTTGGCCATATCGAAGATCTGTACGTCTATGCTGGTGCCGGAATGGTCCGGGATATGGATCATCCCGTTTTTTCTTGCCAGCTCAATCACCTTTTTCCTGAATTCCAGGTTCTTCTCCAGGCTGAGGGTTTCATATATTTCCAATGCGCTTTTCCCCTGAAGTTCAGAAGACAGGGCCCTGGTGGCGTAAAGGGAATTTACCACGGAGTGCATGTTGGCACTGATGATATGGATGGGCCGGTGGAGCAAACGGTGTTTCAACAATGTTTTTTTGATCGTATTGGCCCAGCGTTCCCCGTGTATGTGATGCCCCAGGCGCTCCCGCAGCAGGGCGCTGAAGGTAATGGTTCGCTTGGCGCCCCCGGTGGCTTCCTCAATGGCCAGTTTCCCCAGCCAGTAAAGGATTCTAAGAAAGCGTTCCGGGTTCTTTTTAGTGGTCAGTTTGGTATATACCTTCATGGTTTCCACGTAGGAACGTCCCATGATATTCGCCGCATGGACCAAAGCTCGCTCCCGGTCACCCCGGCTCAGTTCAGGCTTTTTCAGCAATTCTTCGAGTTTCTGCCAGTCGCGAATCACCTTCTGGGTGTCCTGGATAAGTACTTTGTTCCCGATTTTATGGGACTCAGTGAAGAGGAAGGTCAGGTGGGTGAGTAAGTCATAAATATCCGAACGGCCCCTGGTAATCTCTATGTTCATCTGCTCCTGGTCTATGCGGTAGCAGTTCCGCCTTCTTTTTGGTGGTACAATGGCCTTAAAATGCGTTTTAGAATAACCTTCATCCGAAGTCAGGTTGATAAATCGGCATTGCTCAATCCCTTCAGGAAGGCGGTCCAGGACATAAATTAGGCCGTTGAGTTCGGTTTTTTCCTCGGCTATCGACCCATAAATCTCCGGGCGCAACAGGAGCAGTGCCTTCATTAGCGATTCCCCCGAAACACCCATCGGCTTGTAAAACCCCCGGTTTAACAAATGGCGCATGGTAATGTAGAGCCGCTCAATGGCATTAGTAGACTCCTGCGCCCTGGTGGTATCCTTATCCTGTTCCATAGACAAAGCTAAAAGTACATTTATTATTTATGATATACTCAGAGGGGGATCAAAATCGGGGGACTTAAATACTGCGGCCCTGCCAGTTCGGGCCCGGATCAGGGTTCAGACAGCATCGTCCTTCTGCTGCAACACGCCGATGGCGGCATTGCGGTCGTTGTATAGCCGTTGCACCTTATTCTGCCCGCCCAGTTTACCTATGGATTTCATATAGGCCATAAAGCCGTTCCGTTTAATTGGGGTTATTTTAAGGGGCTGAAGGATATTCCCCTCGATCAGATCGAAGTAGTAGCTGTTTTGTGCCTGCAGGCTTTGGTCGAGCAAGTCCCGGAATTGTACCATATTTTCCGGTCGGTGTTCAAATTCGATCAGCCATTCGTGATAGGGGAGTTCCTGTTTCTCCGGATTGATCTGGGGCACCACGGTAAATTCATTTACCCGGGCACCCGTTGCCGCCAGTGCCTTTTGCATGGCTACTTCCACTTCCTTGGCGATGACATGTTCCCCAAAGGCGGAAATAAAATGCTGTATGCGGCCTGAAACCACTATCCTATAAGGGTCCCTGGAAATAAACTTAATAGTATCTCCCAGGTTATAGGCCCAGAGCCCCGCATTGGTGGAAATGACCATCACGTAATTCACCCCCAGTTCAACCTCTGCTATGGTGAGCCTTTCCGGGGCATCATTGAAGAATTCGGAGGCCTTCACGAATTCGTAGTAGATCCCCGCATCGAGCAACAACAACATCCCGGGTTCGCTTTGAGAATCCTGGTAGGCAAAAAACCCTTCGCTCGCGGGAAAAAGCTCGATGCTGTCTACTTTCCTCCCGATCAGGTTCTCAAACTTAGCCCGGTACGGTTCATAGTTCACCCCGCCATAAATAAACAATTGGAAATTCGGAAAGAGCTGGCCGACCTTTTTTCCGGTTCGTGCTTCCAGTTTTTCAAAATACATCTGAACCCAGGAAGGGATGCCGGCAATAACCGTCATGTCCTCTTCCCGGGTCTCCTCCACGATCCGGTCTACCTTCTTCTCCCAATCCTCCATGCAATTCGTCTCCCAGCTTGGCATCCTGTTTTTTTGGAGGTAAGAGGGGACGAAGTGTGCCGAGATCCCTGACAACCGACCCACCTTAATCCCATTTTTTTCCTGCAGCTCCGGACTCCCCTGCAGGAAGATCATCTTCCCGTCCACAAAATCAGCACCCCCTCTTTCATGGATATAGCTCAGGATGGCATTGCGAGAAGCTACCACCTGTTCTTTCATGGAGGGGTGCGTGATCGGGATATACTTAACCCCCGATGTGGTACCGGATGTTTTGGCCAGATAGATGGGGCGTCCGGGCCAGAGAACATCTGCCTCTCCCGAAACGGTCCGGTCTATATAGGGTTTCAGCTGCTCGTAATCGCGGATGGGTACCCGATTGGCGAATTCTTTATGCGATTGGATATGGGCAAAGCCATGATCTTTCCCGAAAGCCGTTTCCCTGGCCTTTGCCAAGAGGCCTTTTAAAACTTTTTCCTGGGAATCCGCCGGATGTTTCGCCCATCGCGCCGTTCTTCTAGCAACAAGGGCGGCAAAGCATCGGGCTGCTGCGGACTTTAGGGACATAGACTTACTTAAAATCGATATAATTCAATGGATTTACGGGGCTGCCATGGCTCCAGAGTTCGAAGTGCAGATGTTCCCCGGTGGAGAGTTCCCCGGTATTTCCGACGGTCGCGATTACTTCCCCCACACGAACCACATCCCCCTGCTGTTTGTGGAGGGATCCATTGTGTTTGTATACGGAGAGTAGCCCGTCCTCGTGTTCCAGGATGATGACATAGCCAGTGTCTGCGGTCCATTCCGAAAAAATGACCGTCCCGTTGGCAACCGCTTTTACAGGGGTATCTTTCGGAGCCACAATATCCACGGCATAGTGCTTTTGATCAGGATCGTATTCCTGGGAAATGGTGCCGCTTACAGGCGAGAACAGTAGCTGGCTATTGCCACCGGAGGCGCGCTCGAATAGATTATACTTGTCTTCAAGGGCCACTTCCGCACGGAGCATGGAATCCTCCCTGATCGGGCTGAGATCAACGGTGGCAGGGTCTATCTTAAACTGATCGAAAAGGGAATCCCTGCTGATTTCATTATTTTCAACTTCTCCTTTAAGGACCATTCGTATGTTATCTAAATACCGATTAGTATAATTAAGCGCTGTTACGAGGGAGTCCGTTTTATAGGTAAGTTCCGTGGCCTGCCTCTTTAATTTCGTGGAAGAATAGCCCGGGATATACTCCCGCAGCGGGGTAAATGCGATCAGGAGGATAGTAAGCCCGATCAGCCCGATTGTTAAGAGCGACCCGGTTACAAAAACGTTCAGCCTGTTTAACTTGAAGGATATCTTTTCCTCAAAAGTACTCTCATTGAGTATCACCAGGCGATATTTATTCAGCAGTTTTCTCTGGAGTTTCCTTCCCTTTTTTTCTTTCCTGGACATAGGCTACAAAGATAAGGTTCGTGGGCAATTAAGTGTGAAAAGCTTATTAAAAGTATAAAATATACGCAATCTAATCTGTAGATGAGGTAAAAGGCAAATAAAAAGCAGGGGGCAAACAAATCTTACTTCCTGGTATCCGGGTTGTGTATTTACTTTTTTAGTACCTTTGTTTTCATTAAAATTTAAAATCATGGTATTAGTTGTTCCCTTTTTGGCCGTTGGACCCTGGCAAATCGCCATTATAGTATTGGTCGTCCTATTGTTGTTTGGTGGAAAGAAAATTCCCGAATTGATGCGTGGCTTAGGCAGCGGGATAAAAGAATTTAAAGACGCCTCCAAGGAGGACGATACTAAAATTGAAGAGAAGAAAGATATTTAAACACTATAATATCCCGTATTATGCTGAAGGCGCCTTTGCAGGGCGCCTTTTGTTTGGCTGAAATATACAACTACAAATCCATAATATACTTTTTGGTACTTTCTGTCCGCCCGGGTATTTCAACTTTTTAAATGCGGCTGGGAATCCGCCCTGGTAATTTACCGATGACCCCCTGGTTTTACAGCGCTTCAGCACCCTATTGTTTTCTGGAAAATACATTTTTTCCAGGCTTCACGACATAAATGACTCCTTTCACAACAAAAATATTCCGGCGCGAGGGAGAACCTGTATTTTCGACATTGTAACCTTATAACGCCTTCCCCCCTCTTGGCGGATTTCCTGCCAAAGGAAGGAATCGAATGATGATCCAACAAACGAGCATCCTAATATCCCGAAGCATTCCCCGGGCAAAAAGCATGGGCATGCTCTTCTTTGCCCTTCTTAGCCTGACTGCCGTACGCGGCACATACAGTTTAGCCGTAGGCCATTCTGAAGTAACAACTAAGCTAACCGTACGGGCCAACGACGAATCCGGGAAAATGACCAGGCCGGCCGCCGATGGTGAAAATGCCGACTACCAGGCCGCTGCCAGGCAAAATCATATCGCTACCCGGACCACAACGGAGATGAAACAGCTTAGAAACGGGTATTATGCGGTAGCCGGGGTTTTCGGTGAAAAAAAGAATGCCCTGGCCTTCATGGAAGCCCTTGGAAAAAACGGGCTCCATCCCAAATCGGCCACGGATCCGAAAAACCATCTGGATTATATATACCTGGGCTATTACCAAAATGGGCTCGATGCCGTTCATGCCATTGTATCCAAAATGGGCGGGCTGTACGGGGGCAAACTATGGATCCTGAACGCCAGGGAAGGAATTTCTGTGGCTAAGGTGCCCCAAAAGACTGATGCTCAACCCAGTTCTGCCCGTCCTGATCGCTCATTTGCCCGGGAGGCGGCTTCCAAAAAAATTCCATTCAGAAGCCAGCCGCTATTAAAAGGCCAGAGCAGTGGGTTCTACCTGATTGCCGGGGTTTTCGGAACGAAAGCATATGCCTTGCGCCTGGTGGGACAAACCCGCGCAGCAGGTTTTAAGAGCGACCTCTTTTACGATCCGGCCCGAAAGGAATACTATGTTTACCTGCAGCATTTCACAAGGGGCGATGAAGCCTTGCAGCAAGCAGGATCTGGTCTGGGCGACCGGTACGGGAAAGCCCTTTGGGTCCTGGAAATGCAGGCTTCAGATCCTTCGAACCCGCAAGGTGGCGAACGTGGGGAGCAAAACCCCGTGTTCACCGGTCTCAGGAAACAAATCGCCGTCCGGCATCTAACAAAAGATCCGCCTACCCTGGCCAAGCTTATCGAAAAGGCCGACAGCTATTTTAAAAAAATGTGGTATGCCGAAGCAGCGCAATTATATGAGCAGGCATTGGCCATTAGTGAATCCCCTTCCTACGAGTTAATCAGCAAGGCCGGGGATTCCCATTATTTCAACACCAACATGGAACGGGCCTACTACTGGTACGACCAACTCTTCCATTCCTACCGCAAGGATATGTCTGCAGACAATATCTTCAAATATGCTCATGCGCTTAAAGGTACCGGTCGGTATGCGCGGGCCAAACGCATGATGAGGCTCTATAACCGGAAGCTCGACGACGGAGAAGGCTCCATTCCCGAAGCCGAAAATGCATCGGAAAAGCGGGAAGTACTTTTGGACAACATCCTGGAAACCGAAAATCGGGTTACCGTCCGGGATCTCGATGTGAATTCGCCCTATTCGGATTTCGCCCCCATGTACTTTCAGGACGATCAGCTTGTTTTCGCCTCGGCTGCGGATTCCGCGTTTCTTAGCACACACCGTTATAAGTGGAATAACCAGCCTTTCCTGGACCTCTACGTGGGTGCGATCAACAAGGAATCTCAGGAAGTGCGGAATGCCGTTAAATTTTCCAAAAAAATCAACACCAAATACCATGAGGCCGGGGTGACATTCTCACCGGACAACCAAACCATGTATTTTACACGGAATAATTATTCCAAGAAATTAAAAAGGGATAAAAACGGAGTAAACAACCTGAAAATATACCGGTCTGAGAAAGTAAACGGCGAATGGACAGAAGGGGTGGAATTGCCATTCAACAGCGATGAGTATTCCACAGGCCACCCGGCCCTCAGCCCGGATGGAAAGCAACTTTATTTCGTATCGGATATGCCGGGAAGTATCGGAAGCACCGATATTTTTGTGGTAGACGTACATGAGGACGGCAGTTTTTCGTCTCCCAGGAACCTGGGGCCTGAGATAAATACGGAACGCAAGGAAATGTTCCCGTTTATAAATGATTCCAAGTTATACTTCTCCTCCGACGGGCATGTGGGACTCGGCGGACTGGACATATACGAAGTCGCTTTCGACGGAGCGAATGGATTTTTGGAGGTGCGCAACCTGGGAAAACCCATCAACAGCAACCGGGATGATTTTTCCTTTATAGTGAATGAGGATACCCAGGAGGGGTATTTTGCTTCCAACCGGCCCGGAGGGAAAGGGGATGATGACATTTATTATTTCAAACGCCTCCTCCCGGAAGAACATAATGAAAATGCCATCGCAGGCATTGTTACCGAACGCGTGGCCGGCGATAAAATACCGGATGCCCTGGTAGAACTTCTGGATGAAAATCATCGGAAGCTCAAGGAACTGGTTACCGGAGAAGACGGGTCTTTCCTGTTTGAAGACCTGGATAGCAATACCAAATACCTCCTGAGAACTTCCAGAGAAACCTATAAACCCTTGGACTTACCGGTAACTACAGCTTCCAATCAAAAACTGGAGGTAACAGTTTCCCTGGACCGGCTCGAAGACCGAATCATAGTTGAGGATGGCATCAAAAAACTCAAGACGGATATGATTTATTTTGATTTTGACGCCTCCAAAATCCGTCCGGATGCGGCAGTGGAACTAAACAAAATAGTCGCCATTATGAAGGACCATCCCAATATGGTGATCAAGATCGAATCCCATACCGACTCAAGGGGTCCGGCCGCCTACAATAAATACCTGTCTGATCGTCGTGCCAAAGCTTCCAGGGAATACCTCCTGCAAAAGGGCATCTCCCCCGCCCGTATAGAAAGCGCTATTGGCTATGGGGAAGAAAAGCTGTTGAACGAGTGTGACGGTACGGTCCGTTGCAGCGAAGAGGCGCATCAGAAAAACCGGCGCTCCGAATTCATTATCGTAAGCATGTAACGCAGGTTTGGGGCGTACCTCAAACCCGCAAATCATCTTTGTAGAGGACTGGGGGATAAGCTTCCTCATCCCGGAGGATGGCGGCATGCCCGTCCAATCCAAGATTTAACTTATTGATTTTCACAACATTTACTGGCCATTTTACAACAAAGCCAACGAAATTCATACGGGAATACCGGGGAAAAGAGTTTAGTTATTGTGACTGGGCATAGTATCGGTCAACTACTAAAACGTAAATATGAAACACCTGCTACTATTAAAGGAACTCTATCTGGAGGCATTTAAACATCTGGGGCATATCCTTATCAAATATTACTTCAAGGCCTTCTTCTGGTTTTGTTTTGCCGCCTTCATGATCGTTCTTTATGCCTTTATCTACCGGGTTGCCACCGGCTTTGCCTTCGACTGATCCGGGAACCGAAGGGTTTTCAGAATGGCTTCCAATTCGAACATATAATCCCGTTTATTAGTAGACGGGGCAAAGGTGAAGCCTTCCAGCACCAGGTTGCGGTTATTTGCTTCATCCCGGATGATATAGGTGAGGAAGGGCCCAGCCATGGGATAGTTGTGAACTTCCCAGATACCCCTTACCTCCAGAGCTTTTTTCCCGGCAATCTCCGTCCTGTAAACGGAGGGTGCGAACGCTTTTTCCGTTTCCATATAAGTATCCTTATCGGGAAGATCCGGGCCGGGGATAAAACGTTTCCCTATGGAATCCCTCATTTTTACGATATCCGCCACCAGGGTGGTATCATTTTCGAAACTGTCAAGCGGTACCTGGTAGGCCAGGAGGTTCATAGTGCCTTTCTGGATTTCCCGGTCGATCCAGACAAAGCCGTTCTCCCGCTTCCCGAGTTTGTAAATGGAGGGGATGCTTAGGGAGACCCCGAATTCTTCTTCCAGGACGTTGTCCTTGCTCAGGGAGCGTAAAAAACGGGCCTGGGTTTCCTTCAGTTCCATCTGTTTGAGCTCCGCGATCATGGAAGGGGCTTCCGCATCCAGGCTATCGATAATATTCTGTTGGGTCTTCCCTTTGACGATGGCTACTTTTTGCGGGCTTGCAAACAGGTCGGTCTGCACCCCGGCGGCATTCAGCGTATCCAAACTCACAAAGAGTACGGCCCTCCTGTGACGGGTGGTCCCGGTAAACACCCTTGGGGGCATTTGTTCAATACTGAACAGGGGTTCATCCCAGGTAAGGCCCACCACTGGGGCGGCAAAGTATTGTCGGATCTTGTCCCCCACTTCGCTTTCCCAAAGCGGGTCTTCTATTACAACGGCTAATTGGTTGATCGCGCCGAGGGATTCGGGCTTGTATACTTTTTTTTGTTTGTTGCCACAGGAGGATACGCCCAGGAGAATGAGGAGTAGAAATAGTGTTCCAAAATGTTTCATAGGTTCAAGTGTTTACGAAGAACAACTGCACAATTTCAATTTTGTGCCCGGTTGCAGATTATTACCACGAATACCGTTCCATTCTCGTAAATTTTCAATTGAAATTCCCGGATATTTTCGGGATATAGTCCAAAGCGAATCCCCTTCCTTCACAATATGGATCTTGGCATCAGGGGAAGGCTGGTCCGAATTGGCCTGTTTATGCGAGGTCCGCGCCACCGTAGTGACTGGTTTTCTGGGGAAAATGGTCAGGCGTTGCCCTACCCTTAACATATTGCTCCTGAGCCCGTTCCAGCGTTTGATCTCGCTTACTCCAACGCCGTATTCCTCGGCAATCCTTCCCAGATAATCCCCGCTGCGCACTCTGTACCGTACGCGTTCTTCCGCCTCAACAAGCTGTGGGAGGGGTTTTTCTTCTTTTTGAAGTTCCTCGGCCACATGGGCATAAATGGCCGCTTCGTTACTTACGAAAGGGCCGATGGCCGACTTTGGCAGCCTCAGGGTATAGGACTTGCCGTCTACCTTAGGGATGATATTCAATTTGTACGACGGATTCAGCATGTCCAGCTCTTCCTTGCTCACGTCTACCATTTCGGTAATCTGGTCGAAAGTAATGGTGCTTTTGATGTGCAGGGTATCGGTTTCGAAATAGGGTCGGTCCACTTTGCGTACTTTCAGGTTGTGCTCTTTGGCGTATTCAAAGATATACATGGTGGCGAGGAAGGCGGGCAGGTACCCGGCGGTTTCCCTGGGTAGGTTCTTCCTAATATTCCAGTAATTGGTGTACCCTCCCGAACGGCGGATGGCCTTGTTTACATTTCCGGGGCCCGAGTTGTAAGCGGCCAGGGCCAGGTCCCAGTCCCCGAAAATCTCGTATAATTTGGACAGATACTGGCAGGCGGCTTCCGTGGCTTTGATCGGGTCGCGCCTATCGTCCACATAACTGCTTACATCCAGGCCATACATTTTACCCGTACCATACATGAATTGCCAAAGTCCGGTAGCCCCAACCCGCGAGCGCGCACTGGGGTTCAGGGCAGATTCAACAACAGCCAGGTACTTAATTTCCAGCGGCAGGTTGTATTTGTCCAGGGCCGCCTCGAACATGGGAAAGTAAAACTGGCTTATGGTGAGCATGCGTTCCATCAGGTCTTTGCGGCGGACCAGGAATGAGTTGATCACATTTTCAAGGGACGGGTTATAGGCGATGTTAAAGGGAGTTTTCTGATTGAGTATCGCCAGGCGTGCCTTCAGCTCCTCTGTACTTACTTTTTTCACTTCAACCACTGTGGTATCCACGGCCAGGTCCGTAACCTCATCATACATATCATCATACAGGGAAGCATAGTCGTATAATTCTTTCATCCACAGGCTGTCATAACGGGCAGCCTGCTCCAGGTCGTGCAGCATCACTTTCGCCTTATCTGCCTGGGCAGTAGCCTCAAAATGGCCGTCCACCCCGGTCTGACCCAAATCCAAAGGCAATTCTTCCTCCATCCCGGCTACCACGAGGCTGTCTGAGGCCTCATCGTCGGTCTGTATCGCCTGTGCCGGTTTTTCGGGTTCCGGGGGTTGTTGTTGCGCCCGGGACGGCGCCATGAATAAAAAGCATGCGAAGCTCAGGATAATCTTACTGCCTGTGGTCATAAGGATGTGCTTTGTGAGTGGGGGCTTACGAAAGTCGTATTTTTTTAGCGAATCATAAAATTTTAAACCATAATGATTCGGGAGAACCCCCGATAAGATAACGTGCTTAGTCCTCCGATATTGCGGCTATTCCGGGCAGTTCTTTCCCTTCTAGGCTCTCGAGCATGGCGCCGCCTCCGGTGGAGACGTAGCTCACCTTATCTTCGAACCCGAATTGCTTCACGGCGGCCACGGAATCACCTCCCCCTACCAGGGAAAATGCCCCCGATTTTGTGGCTTCCTCTATATAATTTCCGATGGCGATGGTCCCCTTCGCAAAATTGGGCATTTCGAAAACCCCCACGGGGCCGTTCCACAGGATGGTCCTGGATTTACGGATAACGGCACCAAAGTTTTCCAGCGTTTTCGGGCCGGCGTCGAGCCCCTGCCATCCATCCGGGATCTCATCCACCGGGGTGATCCTGGTACGGGCCTCGTTGCTGAATGAATCGGCCGCAACCACATCTACCGGCAGGTGGACCTCCACCCCTTTTTCACGCGCGGTCTTCAGGATGTCCCTGGCCAGATCCATTTTATCATCTTCACAAATAGAATCACCCACTTTCCCTCCCTGTGCCTTCACGAAGGTATAGGTCATCCCGCCCCCGATGATGAGATGGTCAACCTTATCGAGTATATTCTCAATAATCGTAATTTTAGAAGAGACCTTGGCTCCCCCGAGAATGGCCGTAACCGGTTTCTCTCCCGTCTTCATTACCTTCTCTATGGCCTCGATCTCCCGGGCCAGCAGGTAGCCAAAACATTTCCGGTCTTTAAAGTACCTGGCCACTATAGTAGTGGAGGCATGGGCCCGGTGAGCCGTGCCGAAAGCATCGTTGACGTAAATATCACCCCAGGCCGACAACTTTTTGGCAAAATCTTCCCCTCCCTTTTCCTCTTCCTTGTGGAAGCGAAGGTTTTCCAGTAGCAAGACTTCCCCGTTTTGCAGCTCATCCACCGCGTGCTTTACTTTCTCCCCTATGCAATCGTCCACGAATTTGACCTGTACCCCAAGCACATCTGAAACAGTTTCCACGATATGGGACAGCGAAAGGTCCGGGTTTGGTTTCCCGTCCGGCCTCCCGAGATGACTCATAAGGACAGCGCTACCTCCGTCTTCCAGCACTTTTACAATGGTGGGTTTGGCCGCTTCTATCCGGTTGGTATCGGTGACCTGGAAATCCTTGTCAAGGGGAACATTAAAATCCACCCGGATCAACGCCTTCTTATTTTTAAAGTCAAAATCGTCTATTGTAATCATAAAGCCCGAATTTTATGGTAAAGGCAAATGTAAAGATTAAATGGACTTGGATAAAGGGCCCCCGGGATAAAAATGCCGCACATCCCTCAATTATCTTATCTTTGGCTACATGTTGTTTCGCGAGGTTTTAGGGCTGTCCCATATCAAGAAGCATCTGGCTCAAAGCGCCGATGCGGGCCGCATCCCCCATGCACAGCTTTTTGTCGGCCCGGAGGGATGTGGTACCCTCCCCATGGCGCTGGCCTATGCCCGGTATCTCCTTTGTGGAAACCAGGGCGGTGAAAATGAGGGCGGCGATGTGGCCTGCAACCGGAAATGCGAAACCTTTTCTCATCCGGATCTGCATTTTGTCTTTCCCGTGGCTAATTCAGACAAGATCAAATCCCACGCTGTCAGCGATCATTATATTGCAGATTGGAGGCAATTCCTTAAGGAACAGCCCTATGGAAACCTTTTTGATTGGTACCGGCAAATTGGAATTGAAAAAAAACAAGGTCAGATTGGGGTGGATGACGCCCAGGACATGGTAAAAAAACTATCCCTAAAGGCCTATGAAGGCGGGTTCAAAGTGATGCTGGTGTGGATGGCAGAACGCCTGAACACACCAGCTTCGAACAAACTGCTGAAACTCATTGAGGAACCTTCGGAAAAAACGGTTTTGCTGCTTATTACGGAAGATGAGGAACAAATAATCCAAACCATACGAAGCCGTTGCCAGCTCCTTCATTTCCCACCCCTGGCGGCAGAAGCTATTTCGGCAGCATTGGTGGAACGTGGTTTACCGCGCGAGGAGGCTATCCGGATCGCACACGAAGCCAATGGCAATTTCAACAAGGCGCTGGACCTGATGAACAAGGATTCGGAAGATATGGTTTTTGAGCAGTGGTTCGTACAATGGGTGCGGTCTGCCTTCAAGGCTAAAGGAAACAAGGCGGCCATATACGAATTGATTTTATGGAGCGAAGAGGTTTCCAAGACCGGACGCGAGACCCAGAAGAATTTTCTGCTGTATTGCCTGACCGTCATCAGGCAGGCCATGCTGATAAATTATGGCGCCCCTTCACTCGCTTATATTCAAATTCGGGTGGACGGGTTCAGGCTTGATAAATTTGCCTCCTTCATACATGAAAACAATGTGGGCGATATTGTACGGGAACTGGAGGGGGCCATATTTCACATTGAGCGCAACGGGAATTCCCGGATTGTTTTGACGGATCTTTCGATCCGCCTTACCCGGCTCCTTCATAAAAGAGCCGCCTAAAACTCAATATATGGACCATTTGCTGGCATATGCCCCCGAATACCTCCTGCTTCTTTTTTTCGTCATTACCTTTCTGCAGAGCGGACTGGACAAAGTAACAAACTGGAAAGGGAACCTGGGTTGGCTCCGCGGGCATTTCTCCAAAACCCCATTTAAAAACTGGGTGCCCCAATTGCTGGGATGCCTGATGGTAACCGAACTTGCCGCAGGGCTCCTCTGCCTTGGAGGAATGATACAACTGGCGGTAAGCGGGGGGCGCAGGCTGGCTCTCTATGGGGCTATAGTTTGCTGCCTCGCCTTGCTGATGCTGCTTTTCGGACAGCGCATGGCAAAAGATTACGATGGGGCCAGGACCATCGCCTTGTACTTTATCCCTGCCGTGTTTTTGGTTTATTTGTTAGGTCCCTGACCTGGGAGTGGCCCCGCTTCCCTTACTTCTTGTAGGTGTCGTTCAGGCGTTTCAGGATGTCTTCGGTAATATCCTTTGAATCTTCTCCATAAAGTACACTTCCACCATTTCCTCCTCCCAGGATAAAGGTATAGCCGTTGTCTTTGCCGTATTTTCGGATTTGCTCCCTGACCTTACTGATCAGGCTATCCATTTCGGTTTGTCCCTGTTGCTGCAATTGCTGTTCCTCCTGTTGCAGTTGTTGCCCGATCTGCTGCCCTTTTTGCTGAAGGCTACCATACTGCTCCTGGGCCTTTTGCTGGGACATGCTTTTGGCTTGCTGCTGAAATGACTGTGCCTCCTGCTGAAACGCCTGGCTGATACTGTCGCGTTTCTTTCCAAGCATATCCGATTTGGCCTGGTACTTTTGTTCAATGTCCTTTTTCTCCTGATATTCATTCATCAGCTTCACATTATCCACATAACCGATTTTCTGTTGTTGACATGCTGTGACGGCCAGTAGGCCGGCCGCCAGGATCAATTTTTTCATTTCCTTGAATTTAGTTGCGCAAAAATAGGAAAGCTTTTTGAAAAACCACCACCGGATTTGGCAATTCCACCGGAATGACGCGCCGGGCCATGGTCAAATTTACTTATAAATAAAATTTATTAATATTTATGCTGTCGATCAATATTTATTATTTTATAACGCCGTGTTTCAGGCCTTATGGGCTCCGATCTCTTTGCCGGCGCATAACATGGGCTAAGGGGTTTAGTTTAGTCCTTAAATGGCTTCTATTTGCCTTTACGGCTTTCTAAGACGTAGATCAGGGAGGAATATTCCCCTGTCCGCATAGCTGATACGTTGGATCGGCACCCTGCAACAAAGGCCCTGAGCCAGGGCCACCGGCTTCCCTTATATTTTTCGGAAAGTAATGAAACGTAGAAGGCATCGAATAAAAGTGGGCAGGTCTTTACAATTCGGAAGCCCCGATTTTCAAAAATAGTTTTGATACTATCCCTGGAAAAATGCCAAAGGTGTCTGGGAACGTCGTAGCCCGCCCAGTGAAGCCCGTAATGCCTGGCGTCCCAGGATTTGAAGTTAGGCAGGGCCAAAATCAGGCTGCCCTCCTGTTTAAGGATCGCACATAGTTGGTCAATCGCCTGGTCCAACTCCGGAAGGTGTTCCAAAACGTGCCAGAGGGTAATGATTGCGAACTCTCCTTTCAGGGGTTCAGGGCTTTCTTCCAAAAAAATCCCTTTGGCCCGGGCCCTAGCCCGCGCCCCGGCATTGGGCTCCACACCTTGCGCGTCCCATCCCGCGGCCAGCGCGGCCCCGACAAAATCCCCGGTGCCGGCCCCCATATCCAAAAGGGGGCCTGGCGGGTTTTGATACTTCCTGATAAGTCGGACTTTTCGTGCCAGGGACCTCCTTTTTACAGTTTTGTAGAGGGTATTCAACAAACCGCCTGAAGCGTCGGTATGAGATATGTAGGTGGGGCTATCGTAATAGGGTGCGAGGTCCCCGGGCCGAGGTTTGGTTTCCAGCATGTTCAGATCCTCGTTGTATTGCAAGTCAAAACTTTCCCCGCTAACGGCAAAATCCAAGGTTTTGAGATAACGCTTCATGCCGAATCTGATGACTTAATACCCCCGAAAAAGGGAATCGATAGTTTGCAAAAGCAGATGACGGCAACCCCTGTAATCATCATGGCGACCATTTTGGCAACCTTTTCTGCCCTGGCATGTTCCACGTGGAACATCTTCCCCCTAGCGACCAAGATGTACTAGCAAGACGCTGATATCGCTGGGGGACACGCCAGAAATACGCGATGCCTGTGAAATAGTTGCCGGTGCGATTTCCTTGAGCTTTTCCCGCGCTTCAAAGGACAGCGACTTCAATTCAGAATAATCAAATCCGTCCGGGATCCGGATATTTTCCAGCCGCTGAAGTTTGTCCGCATTTTGTCTTTCCTTTTCGATATACCCCGCATATTTAACCTGGATCTCCGCTTGCTCCAGTACTTCACGGTCCAGGTCGTGCTGCCCAACGAAGTCCGAAACCTTCTCCAATTGAAGCATATGTGCCATCTTCACTTTAGGCCTGGCAAAAACCTTGAACATTTTATCAGCTTGTTTAACCGGGGACGAGTTTAATTCCTTTAAGATCGGGTTCATGGTATCCGGATCAAAGGAGGTGTTCCTGAAAAAATCGATAAAATCCCTGGATTTCCGTTCCTTTTCCTCAACGCGCTTCATGCGTTCGGAAGAGGCCAGGCCTAATTCAAAACTACGAGGGGTCAGGCGCAGGTCTGCATTGTCCTGCCTAAGTAATGTCCGGTATTCTGCCCTGGAAGTAAACATCCTGTAAGGCTCTTCTGTTCCCTTGGTAATCAGGTCGTCTATCAGCACCCCAATATAAGCCTCGTCCCTATTTAAGATAAAGGCCTCCGTTTCCCTGATATTCAGGTGTGCATTGATGCCCGCCATTATGCCCTGTGCAGCCGCTTCCTCATATCCGGTAGTCCCGTTGATCTGCCCTGCGAAATACAGATGAGCCACGCCTTTGGTCTCCAACGTATGCTTCAATTGCGTGGGAGGGAAATAATCGTATTCAATGGCATATCCAGGACGGAAGAATTTTACGTTTTCAAATCCCTGCACAGCGCGCAGGGCCCCGAATTGCACGCTCTCAGGAAGGGAGGTTGAAAACCCGTTGACATATACCTCTACTGTATTCCATCCTTCGGGTTCTACGAATATCTGATGGCTATCCTTAGATGCAAATCGGTGGATCTTATCTTCAATCGAAGGGCAGTATCGCGGTCCGGTACTTTTGATGCGGCCATTGAACATAGGGGATCGGTCAAAGCCCTTTCGCAATAGCTCATGGACTTCCGCGCTGGTATGCGTCATGTGGCAATCCAGCTGGTGCGTCAGGACCGGGCTGTCCATAAACGAAAACTTCTCTGGTTCCTTATCACCAGGCTGTGGGATCATTTTCCCATAATTGAGGGAACGACCATCCACCCTGGGCGGGGTTCCCGTTTTCATCCGGCCACTTTTAAATCCCAGGGCCACCAGTTGTTCAGTAATCCCGGTCGCTGCCCTTTCCCCGGCCCGGCCTCCTCCAAATTGCTTTTCCCCTATGTGAATAAGCCCATTCAGGAAGGTGCCATTTGTAAGAATTACCGCCTTTGAGCGGATCTCCACCCCTAAAGAAGTGCGGACCCCTACCACATGATCCCCTTCCACCAGTAATCCATTTACCATTTCCTGGTAAAAATCCAGGTTTACACAATTCTCCAACGCAGTCCTCCAGGCCTCAGCAAACCGCAACCGGTCATTTTGTGCCCTCGGGCTCCACATAGCCGGACCCTTGGATTTATTCAACATTTTAAATTGAATGGCTGATTGATCCGTCACTATTCCGCTCATTCCGCCCAATGCATCTATTTCCCTTACGATCTGTCCCTTGGCGATTCCACCCATAGCCGGGTTGCACGACATCTGGCCAATGGTTTGCAAGTTCATGGTAACCAGCAAGGTTTTTGAGCCCAGGTTCGCAGCAGCGGCAGCAGCCTCTGCGCCTGCATGCCCTCCCCCAACAACTATAATATCATATTCCTGATCAAACATCTATCTAAGAATGTTCCACGTGGAACAATTTTATGTGTTTATCTTCCAATTTGCGCATGGCCTGTCGTTCTTCAGCCGACTTATCCCCAAAACCAATGAGGTGCAGCAGGCCGTGGACCATTACACGCTTCAATTCATTTTCGAAAGTAACCTGAAACTCCCGGGCGTTCTCCAATACCCTGTCAACCGAGATGTAAATATCTCCTGAAATTCCCTTATCACTATCATACTCGAATGTCAGAATATCAGTAAAGTAATCATGGCCCAGATATTCCTGGTTCAACTTTAACAGTCCATCGTCTGTGGTAAAAACATAATTAAGGGCATCAATGGTCACTCCTTCCAAAGCAGCTATTCTATGGAGCCATTTTGTATACTCTAATTTACTGCCCAGCCGCCACTTTGATTCAAAATGATACCTAATCCTTTTCACGAAAATAGGCCTTGACCTTATTTTGAAAAACCTGGTGCAAAGGTAATGCTTCGCGAATTAAATTTTCTATATCGTTCGCTCTATTCTTTATGGCGGCAGGCCTGGTAGTAATTGGATTAGTATACCTCATTTTATTGGTTTGGCTTTCCCGGGTATCCTTTTCCCCTTGTTTAAAAGCAGCATTTTCCAGTTGAAGCAATTGATGTTCAATCTGAGTCATTCTCTCAAGGGACCTCTGGGTGATCCCGTTTTCCAAAAGATTATTTTCGAAATCCTCCATTTGTTTAAGAATTTTTTGACCCAGTGCCCTGTCCTTTTCATTTATCAGGTCCTTAAGTTGTTCCTCCAACTCCTGACGCAATTGTTGTTGCTGTTTATAAATCTCGTATAACTCCTTCAATCCTTCCTCGTCTAATCCCATGGCGCCATTCCCATTTTCTCCTCCCTTTTCCTGCCCATTGTTTTCCATACCACCATCCCCGTTCTTATTTTGCCCTTGTTGTTGTCCCTTCTGCCCGGACTTACCAGGCTTGTTTCCCTTTCCTTCCTCTTGCTTTCCTCCCTGACCCTGCGAACCCATATCTCCTTTCAAGCGTTCCTTCAATTCCTGCTGAGATTGAATAATATCCGGTAACTGAAAGCCTTCCTGGCTATTGCCCTGGCCCGCCCCCATTTTAAGGTTCTCCTGCATGTTTTCAAGGACATCTGCCAGAAAATCCGCCAGGGTATTTGCTGCGGTCAGCACGTATTGTTGATAAGATACTCCTTGGTATATTCTATTATCCGTTATACTCTCCAAAGACTTATCCACATTATAGTAGACATTGGTGATTTGTTCATTAACCAAGTCTGAAATCTCCACCCTCCTCAAAGACAAAGCAAACAAACTATCGTCTATATGGCCAAACAACTCCCTCAATTCCTGCTGTTCCCGCACATCATCGGAATAGCTGTCTAACTCCCCTCCCTCATCCTGTAGCCTATCAAACAACTTCTCTTGTTTGAACGAAAAGGTGATCAGATTGTCCAGAATCTGCCTGAGCATTTTTGCGTCCTCTTCCATTGCCGAATCACCAGCACTCCCCTGAGAGGCCTGTTGCAACTTATCGCCCATTTCCCCAATTTTCTTTCCTATCTGCTTTTGCATAGCCTTACGCCCTTCAGCATCACTGCCCTCCCTGATCCTGTCCATAATATCCTGCTGCCCCTGTTTTACGACCTCCTTCTCATCTTTCGAAATGTTGAAATCCATTGGCTTTTTGAGGGCATTATTATCCTTAAGCAAGGAGTCTATTTCCCTGGCATTTTCTTCAAATTCCTTGTTTAATTCATTTTGCTTCTCTGCTAACGAATCCTCTTTCTTTTCAATTTCCGCAACCTTTTGCTGTGCCTTCCCCAATTCTTGCAGCTGCTTTGCTAATTGTGCTGCCTTCTCGGTTACATAATAGCGCTTAGTCAATTCGAGGATCTGTTCCAGACTTCTGGCGTCATTTTGTCTTTGCTTACTTAATTCCTCAAGCCTCTTTTCTAAATCCTCTTTGTTAATCTTATCCGCAACCTTCTTCAGTTCCTCCAGAAGCCTGGCATTCTTTTGTGCCTCAAGTTCCCTTCTTTCCAGTCGCTCCTTTAATAGCCTACTCATCTTCTTATCGACAGGTTCTTCCCCCAAATTTTGTTTCAGATCCCTGCTGAATTTCTCCATCATTTCCTCACGGGATTTCTGCTTATCAAAAAATTCCTTCATTTGGGATTGTTCCGTATAATTGAGCTTTTCCTTCTCCTTTTGCGTCTGACTGATCGCCTTTAGCTCATCCCTTTCATCCCGAATGCTTTCAAAGGTTTGGCCCATTCCTTCCAGAAGTTCTTCGCGGGTCTGCAAGTTTTGTTTGCGCAATTCATTATCCGTTAGCACACGGGTTTCAAAGGTCTGTGACCGGCTCGTCTTACCCCCGTGAATCCCATCATTGTCCGTCACGGTGAAATAATATTCATAATTCACCCCTTCCGGAAGTAACAAGCCCGACGGAAAAGTATAATAAAACTGTTCCAGGGTATTCACAGGGGAGCCCAGAGCCACTTCCTGAACTTCTGTCGGGCGTTCGGCCGGGTAGGCAACCAGCTTGATAGATTTTAGTCCGTAGTCATCAGATACTTCCCCGCTGTAATATCGTACCCGGGGATCGAGAGAATCCTTAATTTCCATAACCCTGATCTTTGGATCTGCATCCCTGATGACTTTAAAACTATATTTTAGGAGATCATACCCTTTTACGAATTCGTTGGAAGTCCGTACCTGATAATCCAGATTTCTAAATATCTTCCTTATAAGCCTGAACTCCTGGTCCTCTGCTTTAAAATCCTGAACCGTATCTGGTGTTTGCAGGCTGATTCGGTCTGTATTGCGGCCTTTAACCCTCCAGGTAACCTCTGTTCCTTCGGGAAATGTCGCGTTCCCGGTACTCCGGATCTGGACCGGCGCACGCCTGAGATAGGCAGGAAACGTCAACTTCATTCGAAAATCCTCTATGGCAGGTACTTTCAGCGCCTTTATTTCAAAAACCTGGGATTTAATATCCTCGGCACTGAAGTAAAATTCATGAGATTGCAAAGGGGGCTGGAAAGTATAGAACCACACCCCTCCATCCTCTTTCATCAAATACTCCCTTCCATTTAAATTAATGGATACCTTATCCGGCCTTACGGAACCCTTGGTGCCCACCTGTACCGTAAAAGGCTCGTTTTCCAGCACCTCCAGTTTGCCCATTAAGGGCTCAAATACAAAAGGGGCAGGTGGTTGGTATGCCGTATAGAAATGCACCACCCTTTGATAGGAGCCAAAAAAGTCCGACAGGCTACCGAACGTCCAGATAATCAGTACCAGACCCACCGGAAATAAACAGTATTTGGCATATTTAAAGGCTTCCCCGTAATCTACCGCCCTGCTGAAAGGAATTGGTGACAGGAGCCGCGACCGCTGTTCCATACTGGCCAGCAATAATTCCGATTGTTCGGGATTTTCCGCCAAATCGAGCAGGTTATAGAGTTTATCCCCCACTTCAGGGAAATGGCGTCCTATAAGTATCGAGGCCTGTTTGTGGCTGATCCCTTTCCTTAATTTAAACAGGTAGAATAGCGGGGTCAGGATATACCTGTATAGGAGGAAAACTTCCAATATCAACCCGAAGAATAAGAGGATCAACCGGCCTAAAGGGCTAAGCCATAGCAGATATTCCACCGATAACAAGCCGAAAAAAAGCAGGGCTCCCAGGGCACTAAAAAGCAGGCCCCCCCTGATCAGTAAACGGGTATAGTATTTTCTGCAGAAGCCGTTAAGCTTAAGAAGGATATGTTGGTAGGTCTTCAAATTTCCCATTTATTACAGGCAAATTACCGGATAATGGGACATTGCTCCTCAAAAATAGTGTTAAAAATTATCCGCTAACCTCCTGGTGGCAGACTTATTAGTCATCCGCAACTCCCTCATTTTCTATAATTTAAGCATGTACATCATACTCCATTAAAGCATCTCCCAATAAGCTGACTTTTCATAGTGCCGCTTGACTCTGGCTTTCCAAAGGACCGCCCCAAGTTTTATTCTGCCTGGTGATCCCGTATATTTGCGCTCTAATTACGTTTGTATGAGCAAAAATGTACGCGTCCGCTTTGCCCCGAGTCCCACCGGCCCTCTTCATATAGGCGGCGTGCGCACTGCCCTTTATAATTACCTGTTTGCGAAAAGCCATCAGGGGAAATTTATCCTCAGGATTGAAGATACCGATCAGAACAGATATGTTGACGGCTCTGAAGCGTACATTTTGGAGGCCCTCAAATGGTGCGGCCTATCTTTTGACGAAGGGCCTCATACAGGTGGCGAGTTCGGTCCCTATCGACAGAGTGAAAGAAAAGCCATCTACAGGCAATACGCCGAGGCTCTGGTGGCCAGCGGACACGCGTATTACGCCTTTGACAGTCCGGAAGACCTGGACCTGCTTCGTACCGAATACGAATCCCGTGGCGAGGCATTCAGCTATAACTTTAAAAACAGGCAATCGCTTGATAATTCCCTTTCAAAAACCCCTGAAGCCACCGAGGCTGCCCTGAAAGAGGGCAGAGAATATGTGATTCGCTTCAGGACGCCGGAAAACGGGCACCTGATGCTGCATGACATCATCCGTGGTAAAATAGATATCGACCTCAACCAACTGGACGATAAGGTCTTATTTAAAAGTGACGGAATGCCAACCTACCATCTGGCTCATATGGTTGACGACCATTTGATGGAAATCTCCCATGTGATCCGAGGGGAGGAGTGGCTGCCGTCTTTGCCTCTCCATCTCCTCCTGTACCAGGCATTTGGATGGGATAGCCCCGAATACGCCCACCTGCCCCTCATTATGAAGCCGGTAGGGAAAGGGAAGCTTAGCAAGAGGGACGGAGAAAAAATGGGTTTCCCGGTATATCCCCTAAACTGGAAAGATTCCCAGGGATACCGGGAAAGCGGGTATTTCCCGGAAGCGGTCATCAATTTCCTGGCTTTGCTGGGGTGGAATCCGGGTACCGAACAGGAGTTGTTTTCACTTCAAGAGTTGGTGGACGTATTCAGCCTGGACCGTGTACACAGGGCCGGGGCCCGCTTTGACCCAGAGAAAACCGTATGGTATAATCATCAGTATCTACAAATGAAAAGCACAGAAGAACTCACCCGGCTTTTCCTCCCAATATTGGAAAATGCGTTGTCCGGTGCGGTTTCCTCCGAAAAACCTGCCGGCCTGCCCAGCCGGGATTATGTAGAAAAAGTCGTGCATCTGCTAAGGGACCGGGCTTCTTTTGTTAAGGACATATGGGGAGAAGGGAGGTACTTTTTTATGCCCCCAACCGGCTTCAATGAGAAAGCGGTCCGAAAACACTGGAACGAAGACGCCAGGACCAGAATGGAGGCCCTGATCCCAATCCTAAACACAACAGATCCCTTTTCATCTGAGGGGCTCGAAAAGGAGGTCAAAGCCTGGATCGGGAAGGAAGGCATATCCTTTGGCAAAATCATGGCTCCCCTACGACTCCTATTGGTTGGGGATCTTGCCGGGCCCCACCTCTTTGATATCATGGAGGTGCTGGGGAAAAAGGCCTGCCTGGATCGCATAGGTCGTGGGTTTGCCCAGCTCCCGGGCACCGGCCAATAGCCCAATGTCTTAATTTTCGCCCGGATCCTCTTAATAAGGGGTTCGTTTTCATGTAACATTTTTTGTCAAATGCCTACTGATATATCAAACTCTTGCTATCTTTCAATGGCATTCTAAAAACACCTGTTATGGGAGATTTTATTCTCGTTCCCGTCATTTTTCTGGGGGTTGTATTGTTATTTGCTTCCTTCTTTTCCGTAAAACAGCAAACAGCCGTTGTAATAGAGCGTTTCGGCCGCTTCCACAGCATCCGGAATTCCGGGCTGCAAATGAAAATTCCTATGGTCGACCGCCTGGCCGGACGATTAAGCCTTAAGATTCAGCAATTGGATGTCATTGTAGAAACGAAGACCCTGGACGATGTTTTTGTAAAATTGAAAGTATCCGTCCAATATGTAGTTATCCGCGACAAGGTATATGAAGCTTTTTACAAATTGGAATACCCCCATGAGCAAATAACATCCTATGTTTTTGATGTGGTCCGGGCAGAGGTACCAAAAATGAAACTCGATGATGTATTTGTGAAGAAAGACGACATAGCCATCGCCGTGAAAGCGGAACTACAGGACGCCATGCTGGATTACGGGTACGATATCATCAAGACCCTGGTCACAGATATTGATCCGGACGCGCAGGTGAAAGCGGCCATGAACCGTATCAATGCATCCGAAAGGGAAAAAATCGCCGCCCAGTTCGAAGGAGATGCCGCCCGTATCCTCATCGTGGAAAAGGCCAAGGCCGAAGCTGAGAGCAAGCGGCTACAAGGCCAGGGCATAGCCGACCAGCGGCGTGAAATCGCGCGGGGACTGGAAGAATCCGTAGAAGTACTGAATCGGGTGGGCATCAATTCACAGGAAGCCTCGGCCCTGATTGTGGTAACCCAGCACTACGATACCCTTCAGGCCCTGGGTGAGGAAACCAATACCAACCTCATCCTGTTGCCGAACACGCCTCAGGCCGGCAGCGACATGCTCAATAACATGGTTGCCTCCTTCACGGCAAGTAACCAAATCGGGGAGGCAATGAAACAGCATCAAAAAAACAAGGGTAAATCCTGACAAATCATCCCCGGCCCGTAATTCCCAGCCGGGGATTCGAATTTATCAGCCGAACTTTTCGGCAATTTTTTTCACGGCAAATGTCAGCAGGAGGTTTTGGAGAAACCCTTTCATCCCTCCCAGGAGATGAGTGGGGTTAAAGTAGTTCTTTGCCTGTTGCAGGTTCATGTTGATACTCTCCTTATCAATCTCCCGTTGCAACCTGAGCACTTGCAGGTCGTGATTGATCTGCTCGAAGGAAGAATATGTGATGTTGGTCATTTTCATGATTCCTCAAAATAATATTCAGAAAATTTCTTAAGAAGCGGTTTATCAAGCCGGTGTCGCATGCCATAGGCTATCAGGCCAATCAGGACATAAAACATTCCTACACAAAGAAACCCGTAAAAGGTATTGTGAAGCGATTGCCCGATCCCGAAAGAGGCCGCAAGGGAAAGAAAAAACAGGGCTATGAAGCCAATGGCAGATATCAGCAGGACCTTTGTAAAGGCCGTAATTCCCTGCATCATGAATTTAAAACCTTTCAGCCGGTAATATTCACCACTCTTTTCGAAATAGTCGCGCAGGCTGGCGTCGGCCTCGGCAATATGTTCCTTAATTTCTTCGAAAGCCATTAACGCCTATTTTTGCAATTGCGCGTTCTTCTTCCTTAATTCAGCCAGTTTGCGTTCGAGGGTTGCAATGATATCATCGGCCTTATAACTCATGTTCGAAATAGATTCATCCAGTTTTCGCTCAAAATCAGCCTTTTTCTTGTCGGCAGTTTTAGTGAGCTCATCCGTCGCATGGGTAACCCTAGAAGCTATTTCCTCTTTGGTCTCCATCGCCCTTTTCTTGATTTTCTTCCTAGTTTTAGAGCCTTTTTCAGGTGCGTAAAGTATTCCTACCCCTGCTCCAAGAGCAGCTCCGGTTAAAAGTGCAAGTAGCACATTTCCATTATCATTAGCCATATTTATATATTTTAATTGTTAAAGATTTATGGGGAGTGGTCCCGACCGCAACAGCGTGCCGTTCAGATTAAGCCACGCCCGGTAGAACGGGCTGGCATTCGATGGCGGTCGTTCGGATCAGGACCTATGTCCCTGATTCATCGCTAAAGTACGTCATTCAGGGAGGTAGCGTTGACCATATCCACCTAAAAATTGGCCTATATGATCAAAACCGGGCGGGAGGAGCCATTTTGGCAGTAATATACCTCTTTACACTTTGATTATTTGCTGGTACTGGTGGGTTTTTTATAAGATTGATAACGTCTGTACAGCCAAACTACAAGGAAAAACAATGCGATAAGTCCTATAGTGATAAATAGTGCCTTTACCTCGTTGCGAAGTGCTTCATCCATAATCTAAGGTTAGCAAATATTTTCTGCTTGTGCCATATTGCATATATATAGTGCCCCCAATTTTCACCGGAGCCATCAGTAAATCGGATATTCAAAGGGTAATTTCCCCACAGTCCTAACTGCGCTGCTCAATCCTTGCCCAGGTATCCCGGAGGGTAACGGTGCGGTTAAAGACCAGCTTTCCCGGGGAACTGTCCTTGTCTATATTGAAATATCCCAGGCGCTGGAACTGAAAACAAGTACCAGGAGCCGCATTTTCCAACCCGGGCTCCGTATATCCCGTGACAATTTGCAGGGAATCCGCGTTAATAAAATCTGTGAATTTCTTATCCTTGTGGGCGTCAGGGGTTTCGTCGGTAAACAACCGGTCGTACAAACGCACTTCCGCCGGAAGCGCATGGGTAACGGAAACCCAGTGGAGGGTGCCCTTCACTTTCCTAAGGCTTTCTTCCGTACCACTACCGCTTTTGCTTTTTGGGTCGTAAGTACATTGTATTTCGACTATATTCCCTTCGGTATCTTTTGTAACTCCTTCTGCTTTAACGATATAGGCATTTTTAAGCCGGACTTCCCCTCCTAGTTTCAACCGAAAGAACTTCCGGTTGGCTTCTTCCCTGAAGTCTTCCTTTTCAATATAGAGGGTCCGGGAAAAGGGCAGTTGTCTGAACCCTGCATCAGGGTCTTCCGGGTTGTTCTCCGCTTCCAGCCATTCTTCCTCTCCCTCCGGATAATTGGTTATGACCAACCTGACCGGATCCAGGACCGCCATGACCCTCGGTGCGATCTTATTGAGGTGCTCGCGGATGTGGAATTCCAGCAGGGCGACATCCACCACGTTATCCCGTTTGGCAATGCCCACGGTATCTGCGAATTTCCGTATGGATTCAGGGGTGTAGCCCCGCCTTCTAAGGCCGGACAGGGTCGGCATTCTGGGATCATCCCATCCGTTGACGATCCCATTTTCTACCAGGAAGAGCAATTTACGTTTGCTCACAATGGTATGGCTGAGGTTACGACGGGCGAATTCCCTTTGTTTTGGACGTATCCTGTCCGCGTCCACCACCTGGTCCAGGAACCAGTCATAAAGCTCTCGGTGCGGTGCGAATTCCAGCGTACAAAGGGAATGGCTTACCTGCTCAATGTAGTCGCTTTCGCCGTGCGTCCAATCGTACATTGGGTAAATACACCAATCGGTATTTGTGCGATGATGCGGCCGGTGGAGGATACGGTACATGATGGGGTCACGCATCAGCATATTGGTTGCCTCCATATCGATTTTCGCCCGAAGTACGTGGGATCCTTCCGGATATTCCCCATTTTTCATGCCTTCGAATAATTGCAGGTTTTCAGCCACCGGCCGGTTTCGGAAAGGGGAGTTGCTGCCCGGTTCTGTGGGCGTTCCTTTCTGTTCCGCCATCATTTCGGAACTTTGGCTGTCCACGTAGGCCTTCCCCTGTTTGATCAGTTCCACGGCCCAGTCGTACAGTTGCTGAAAATAATCCGAGGCATAGCATTCCCGGTCCCAGGTATATCCCAGCCAGGAGACGTCCTCTTTGATGGCCTCCACATACTCCTTTTCCTCTTTGGCGGGATTGGTATCATCAAATCGCAAATTTACCGGGGCAGCATACCGTTCTCCCAGGCCAAAGTTGAGGCAAATGGAACTGGCATGGCCAATATGCAGGTATCCGTTAGGCTCAGGCGGAAACCGGAATCGAAGGTGGGATTTCTCAAAGCCGTTTGCCAGATCATCTTCGACTATATGCTCTATAAAATTCAGGGCCCGGGGCGATTCTTTCATATACTCGGTATTCGAGCCGCAAAGGTAGCAAAAATGCGACTACAGTAGCCCTCAAATCAGCCACACCCTGCAATAATCCCGTTTCACAACAGATTTAATCGGTGCCACAACATTAAATTCCCCAAGGGCCAATTATATATCATATTTGTTTATGAATACCGGGGTATTTCTGACAATTCGAGTGCTCCGGGTGTAAAAACCATTGCCGACAACCAAGAGCCAAACGTTTTCCGAACGAATATTCAGATCCGGTAAAAACCATGTTCCCCCAAAACCGAACCATCTATGAACCGAAATCTACTTTTACGTTTCCGATTCATCTTGTGGGCGATACTCTTGCTCGGAGGCATGCCGCTTTCGGCACAAATTCTCAATAAGCCCGTACCAGCCCCCAACCAAACACCCCCAGTGGGATCCACTGCCTGGAACAGGGCCTGTGCATCGGGATCATTCAATGATTACTGGGTGAACTTTACCTGGAGCCCACCCCTGGTGAATTCGGACAACGAATTTATCCTGGAATTGTCCGATGCCACCGGCAATTTCTCCAGTCCGGTAGAATTGGCCCGGGATGGATCCAAGAATGCCAATTTCGACTTTTATTTCCAGTTTGCCCTTCCCACCAATACCAGGGGAGAAGGCTATAAATTCAGGGTGCGCAGTACGAGTCCGGCTAAAACCAGTCCGGCTTCAGACAGTTTCCCAATGTACTATATCAGCATTAACTCCGGCCTGACCATACGCCAGCAGGGACAGGCAGATTTTGGGGACGGCACGGTGCAGGTCTGCAACGGGAACTCCGTAGTGCTGGAGGTTTACAGCCTTCCCAATCCAGGTACCTATCAGTATAATTGGTATCGCAGCGGAACCCTCCTGGCCGAAAAGAGCAATAAACTCACGGTAACCCAGGCCGGGATGTACAATGTGGAAATAGATTACGGCGCCTGTTCCGGATCCGGGAATACCCTGAGCAACATTATGGATGTGAGTATTGGTACCAGCCTGGGTGTGGGGATCGATCCGCCGGTCAAGACCGACCTTTGCAGTGGGGACACCGTAGACCTGGTAGCCAACATTGGGGGTGCGGGTCTGACCTATGTATGGTATAAGGACGGCGCACCCATCACTTTGCCTACTATTGATGACGATACCTATACAGTAGATGCATCTACTGCCGGCTTTGAAGGCGATTACCAGGTGGAGATCTACGGATCCGGGATATGTGTTGAACGTTCCGCAGCCGTAACCATTACCAGCGCGGGCGGATTTACGGTAACGCGTACCAACCCGGCCAGCATGGTGATCCTGCCCAGCCAGTCGGTCACCCTAAGTGTATCCACCACAGCCTCCAGCCCGACCTACCAATGGTTTAAAGGCAGCAGCCCGGTAGCGGGCGCCACCTCCGGTTCTCTGGTGCTTAACGACGTATCCGAAGCAGGCACGTACCATGCCGAAGTCAGCGGCAATGCGGGCAGCTGTCCATCAACGGTCAGTTCCACACCAACCAACGTGATCGCCCCCGCCTCTTTTGAAATTGTAACAAGCTATGCAACGGCCTATGCGCCTTGCGAAAATACCAGCATCGTCCTGGAAGTGGTCATGATCAATGCCGTAGATGGCGGTGGTACCAAAACCGATGTTACTTCGGCCCTTTTGCCGGCATTCTCCTATCAGTGGGAAAAGGACGGCAGCCCTGTAGCCGGTGCCACGGCCTCCAATATCAGCCTTACGGACGTCACTGAAAATGGCAGTTACCATGTAACCGCGCAACTGGATAGTTATAATGCCACTTCCATGGACCTGCCGGTACAGCTTATGGTCAACGAATCCCTGACCATAACAAGTACTAGTCTGGTCAGCTGTGGGGCATCAGACCCGATTACGCTAGGCACTACCAAAGACCTTACGTCAGAAACCTATCAATGGTTGCGCGACGGATCAGATATTCAGGCTGTTGGGAACTCCGTAAACGTTACCCAGGCAGGAACATACCAATTGGTCATCCAGCGTCAGGGATGTCCGTTGAAATCCAACGAAATAGTAATCGCGCCTCTGGATGAATCCCTCATAACCCTGGATGTTTCAGGCAAGGTCGTCTTTCCCGAAGGAACCTCCAAAACAGTGAATGCCAGCGGGGCAGAGTCCTATCGCTGGTACGACAGCAACAATACAGAAGTGGGCAATACCGCTGCCATGACCTTTACCCAGGAAGGTTCCTACCTGCTGATAGCAACGGTAGGGAATTGTGAAGTTTCCCGGGCACTGACTGTGGAGTACCTGGAAACCTTCAAGGTGCCCAACGTAATTTCTGCAAATGCCGATGGGATCAATGACCTGTGGGTGTTGCCGAATTCCTATTCCAATAAGGCCGACATCAGGGTAACTATTTACAATGAGCGCGGAGAGGAAATCTTTAACCAGAACAATTATCAAAATAACTGGCCAGAATCAAGCCGGGCTTTCCCCAGGCAGAACATGGTCTTCTTTTATAAAATACGCAATGCGGAGAAGGTGTTAAAACAAGGAACTATCACCGTAATCCGATAAGAAGTGGGGCAATGAAAAATCGAATAATACTGATATTAATGGCGTGCTTTGCAGTAGCAGGCAGGGTTGGGGCTCAGGAAGAAAGCCCCTTCATCACATATGATGTGCCCGCGCAAAACCTGCTCAAATTTAACCGTTTCCTGATCAACCCTACCTTTTCTACAGTACGGGAAGACAAGTCCTATATCAATTTGTTACATAGAAACCAATCGGTAGAATTTGATGACAACAACCAGACCTTCTTCTTAAGCTATAGTGGCCGCATCAGCGATCGCACAGGCCTGGGCCTCAGCCTGTATTCCCAACGGGAGGGGCTGGTTTCAAACTACGGCATCCTGGCGAATTACGCTTACGGGATTAAGCTGAGTGATAAAAGCAACTTCACTTTCGGCGCCAACCTGTCCTATTACAATAGTGGATTCGACGAAAGCAGGGCCAACCCGCTGGAACCGGATCCTGTGCTTAACGGGTTTGTAGACAGCTCGCTCCTCTCGTTTCAACCCGGATTCAACATTTCCTACGGGAACTTTGACTTTGGGGCCTTCGCGGAGAACCTATTTGATTACAACCTGAAAACCAATGAATCCGTGACTGATTTCAAGGATAAGACCTATTCCGCCCACTTGCAATATACCCATCAGTTTGAAAATACATCCGGGATATTTGAAGCCGGGCGCCTGATGCCTTTGGCCCGGGTGCGAAAAGTGGGGACAGATGATATCGTCCTCGGCGGGAGCCTGATCCTGGATCTTCCCAAACTCGGATGGATACAGGGAGGGTACGACAGCTTTTACGGCGCCGCTGCCGGGATCGGGTTTAACCTGAACCGAAGATTATCCATCGGGTATACCATGGAAAAAGGCCTTTCCAGCAATTTTGACAACTTCGGGCTTACCCACGAGATTTCTTTCGCCTATTCGTTCACCCCAACCCTCACCGAAGACAGGGTAATGCTGGAGGCCGAACAGGAATCCCTGGCTGCCCAGGACAAAGAGGAGGAGTTGCAGGAACCTGAAACCCCTGCACTGACTAAAGACCAGGAAATCGAAGAACTCAAGAGGCGACTCGCGGAAAACGACTCAATCCTTGCAGAAGTTATGTTCCGTCAGGATTCCCTGGAAGCAAACCGTAAAGAAGACCTGGAAAGGCGGTTCGATATGGTCATGCGGATGGTACGCCAGGAAACCGGCGGAAATCGTCCGGACCTTGAGCAAAAAGCCAGGGAGATTTTCCTTGGCGATTCGCTGGTGGCTGCCGGAAAGGAACAAAGGGCCCGCCGGAATCTCAACGAACAGGCAAGGGTTGAAGCCCGTCATCCAGAGAGAAAAGACAGGACCGTCGTGAGCGCTCCCGAACGGGCCGCGAACGAAACGCCTGTTAAAAGCAGGAAATTCAGGGACCTGCAGGATGTTCAGGATGGCTATTACGTGGTCGCCAATGTCTACAAGGGGCCCTATTATATGAACCGTTTTATAGACAAGCTTAAGGCCCAGGGCCTGGATGCCAACTATATAGACAATAAGAATAACGGCCTGAAGTACGTGTACCTGCAGCGTTATGATACCTGGGATGAAGCCCTGGCTGCCTATCAGTCAGGCCTTGATGGGAAATACCAGGGCGAGCTCTGGATTATGAATGTCGATAATCGCTATTCGAACGAAGCCTATGCCGCCAATGTAAATAAGATCAAGGAAAAATCCGATCAGTATGAAAACGACGTGCTTCGTAAAAATGTCGTCGCCCGTGACAGTTTGAATGCTGGCAGGAACCCGGTCCGGGATTTTAATCCACCCGGTGCAGGGACCAGTTATTATATCATTGCCAATGTTTTTGCCAACCCAAACAATGCCAATCGTTTTGTGAAATTGCTAAATGCCAGGGGGCTGAGCGCAAGCTACTTTATAAATCCAGATAATAACTATCGGTATGTTTATTTGAAACGATATGAATCCTGGAACAACGCCCTGATATCTTACTATTCCAAACTTAATAACGCCTATGACGATAAGATGTGGATCATGCGCGTTACGCCAAACTTAATCGCTTAATGAAACCAATCAATACCCGGAAAATATTCCTGGCCTTCGGGCTGCTTTTTTCGTATATAGGTTTTTCACAGGAGTTCAAAGCCTTTGATATCCGCTATCAGGATAATATCAAGGGAGACCTCACCTTTATTGCCAACAACATCGTGAACCGCGATGGCGGCACCAGTTCCACTGAACCTGAAGACCCCTATAACACTACGGGCAACTCCTCGACCTACAATGACTGGCTGGACATGCAATACATAGATATTGATGGCGATCCCAGTACTTTCAGTTCCAGTTCCGCCGATTTTACCTTCCCCGATCCCAATTGTAACCTGATCCGATATGCAGGTCTCTACTGGTCTGCCACCTACCCCAGCGAACAGGCCGGACAGGCCGTGGGGACGAACCGGCAAAACGACTTCAACCAGGTTAAGTTTATGGTGCCAGGTGCCGGGTATGTCGACATTACGGCAGACGACGTAATATACGACGGTTTCACCAGCGGGGACAGTTCGGTGCGGGAAAACAGCCCCTATGCCTGCTATGCAGATGTAACATCCCTTATCACTGCCCTTCCCGATCCAACCGGGACCTATATGGTGGGTAACATCCGTTCGGTTGTGGGTTCGCTTTCCCCGGGAGGGGGAGCCTCTGCCGGGTGGACCCTGGTAATTGTATATGAAAACCCGACGCTTACGGGTAAATTGATCACCACATTTGACGGTTTCGCCAGGGTTCGGAGTCAGAATCCCACGGTAGACATTGATTACAATGGTTTTAATACCATTCCGGTAGGCCCCGTAAGGGCCAATATCGGGGTGGCTGCCCTGGAAGGAGACAACAAGATTACCGGGGATCAGCTGAAGATCAAAGCCGCCAGCAAACCCAGTTTTACCACTATCAGCAACGCAGTAAACCCTTCCAACAACTTCTTTAACAGCAATATTACCCTGGATGGGGTTGTTACCACCAATCGTACCCCCAACAGTGTGAACACCCTGGGATACGATACAGATATTTTCTTGCTGAACAACCCGTTGAACAATGTGATCCCCAACAGTGAAACGGCCGCTACCTTCAGGTTCACATCCAACGGCGATCAATACTATCCCTTCTTCAACTCCTTTAACGTGGAGATCATTGAACCTAACATAGTGCTGGAGAAGCGCGTGGAGGATATCGCCGGGAATGACATTACCGGAGCCGGGGTAAACCTCGGGCAGCTTTTGGATTATGTGCTGACCTTCGAGAACATCGGCAATGACGATGCGACCAATTATACCATCCGCGACGTCCTTCCCATCAACACCACCCTGATCCCCGCTTCCATGGTACTTCCTCCGGGTGTTACCTATGTTTACGACAGCGTAAACAACGCGGTAACCTTTACGATCCCGGACAATTTGATTGAAGAAGGCGATCCGGCCTCGGCCATCAGGATGAGGGTTAAAGTGGCTGAAAACTGCTTTGACTTTATAGATGCCTGTACCGACCTGATCCAGAACCTGGCTTATTCCTCCTACCAGGGCGTTATCAACGACAACGAGATCACGGATGACCCCAGTGTGACCGATTTTGACGCCTGCGGCTTTACCACTCCCGGGGCCACCAACTTCCTTCTGGACGACCTGGAGAATTGTGATTTCATCAGGACAGTTCAATTATGTGGCTCGAACGTATTACTCGAAGCCGGGCAAAACTTCGATGATTACGTATGGTACCGGGACGAGAACAGCAACCAGCAGATCGACGCCGGGGATACGATCCTCGACGACGGAGACCCAGACAACGACCCCAGCACCTTGCTGGTGACCCAGGTGGGCGACTATATAGTCGACAAAATTGTAGCCGACCCCTGTAAGGGATTTCAGGAATTTATCCATGTTGAATTTTTCGGGAATACCCAGACAAACCCCATTGCCGACCTCATCAACGACCCGACCAATACTGTGGAAGGCGAGGTGGTCACCTGCCCCAATGACGGGGAATTACTGCCCAAGATCTTCCTGTGCGGGATCAATGACTCCGAACTCATCCAGATCAATATCCCGGATGCCACCAGCATACAGTGGCAACAACTGGATACCGCGAGTTGCGCGGCCTCGGAAGACGACTGCGCCAACAAAAATGCGACCTGCACCTGGAACAATGTGGGTACCGGAAGCGATTTCCTGGCCGATGCCCCGGGGGAATTCCGCATTCAGATCAATTACCAGAACGGGTGTTTTACCCGCTTCTATTTTAATGTGTTCCAGAACCCGCTGAACCCTCAGTATACTTCAAAAGACATTATCTGTTCCTCTCCGGGGAATATTACGGTGACCAATTTGCCTGCCGATTATGAGTACCAGTTGGTGGATGCCACCAACGGTAGCATCCTGGTGCCATTCAGCGCCAACAACGGCCCGAGCTTTGACATAGCGACCAACGGGGCTTATACCGTGGAAATCCGCCAACAGGGGGTTGTGGATGGCTGTATCTTCCGGATAGAGGATATCGGGATCCTGACCAAGAATTTCCAGGTTAACATTACTAAACAAGACGCCGACTGTAACGGCCTGGGATCCATTTCAATTTCGGCCCTGAACGCAGCACCCCAGTACTATTACCAAATCGCACAGGGTGCCACCATCGTGGACACTTATGGCCCCAGCCTGGATAACAACTATACTTTTGCAAACCTGAATCCGGGCACCTATGATGTCACCACCACAACGGACGACGGCTGCAACGACGTACAACAGATAACCATAGTGGACAACACAGACCTGGAACTAACGGCCAGGATCTCCCAGCATATTACCTGTAAGGAAGGGAATATCCTTATGGAATCAACCGGTGGCAAGACCCCGCATACCTATGCCATATGGAAATATGTTGACGAGGGCGGGAATACGGTGATCTCCTACCCGACCCCGGCTGACATTCCGGCATCTGAATTCCAGACCAGCCAGATTTTCGATATCTACGACCCGGGGGAATATACTTTTGTTGTGGTTGACCGTAACAACTGCTACGATATTTCAAATACGGTACACATCTACTTTGTGCCAGCCATAGAATACGACCCGACCACGGTGATCGACGAAACCTGTTTCGGGGCATCGAACGGATCCATCTCATTCAATATTACGAATACCAATGGATACCAGCTGACCTTTTACCTGATCGATGAGAACGGTGTTGAAATAGCATCCAATACTTCGGGGACCTTCACCGGCTTGCCGGCAGGTGATTACACCGTGCGATACAACCAGCGGAAAGGAAGCGCCTCCTGTGATTATTTTGAATACTATACGGTAGATGGCCCCATAAACGGAATCTCCGGCACGGCCGCCCTGGTCCAGAATTATACCTGTAACCAACCGGGTATTATCCAGGCTCAGGGGGTAAGCGGTGGTACCCCGCCATTCGAATACAGCATTGACGGGATCAATTTTGGCGCCTCCGATACCTTCGGAGGACTTACGAATGGTACTTATACCATCAGTATACGAGACGCCAATGGCTGCGTGTTCGTGACCAATCCTGTTACCATTGATCCCCTGAATGTCCCGACGGACATCTCATTCTCCGCCACCACCCCAACCTGTCCGGCCCTTACCTCGGACCTCATCCTGTCCGTTAGCGGAGGAACCGGGGCCATCACCTATGAAATGGTGGCGCCTTCGCCTGTGAATAATGGCAGCAACAACGTTTTTGCCGGCCTGAGTCCGGATACCTATACCTTCCGTGTAACCGATGCCAACGGGTGTTTTTATGAGGAAGACTATACTATTGTCCCCGTAACCCCAATCCAGGTGTCCGGTGCTCTAGTGGCCGACGTAACCTGCTTTGGAGGTGCCGATGGGGCATTGGATTTTGCCGTAAGCGGGTTTGCAGGCACCTATGCCTATGCCGTAAATGGGGGGGCTACCGTTACCGGCCAATCTGCGAACACCGTCAACCTGACCGGCCTCGCTGCCGGCGACTACGACATTGTAGTTACGGATGAAATCACGAATTGTACGGATGCGGCTACCATAACGGTCAATGAACCCGCCAGCGCACTGGCCTTTACCTATGTGCTCTCTCCCCTTACCTGTGCTTCGGACGGGTCTGTAAGCATAACCGCTTCCGGAGGATGGGGCAGCTATAGCTACCAACTGGAACAACCGGATGCCAGTATCCTTGGTCCCCAGGGTGGCAATACCTTTACGGCGCTGACCCAGACCGGTGACTATACGATCACCGTAAGCGATGCCAACGGATGTATCGAAACGGATACTTTTACCATTACAGCCCCTGCGAACCCCACGGTAACCCTGGATCCGACCACTGACCTTTGTTACAATCCTGCCACCGGGGTAAGCCTAACCGCAACAGCATCTGGAGGTAATGCACCCTATTCCTACAGTCTGAACGGAGGACCCGGACAATCGGGCAACGTGTTCAACAACCTCGTACCAGGTTCCTATACCGTAGTGGTAACGGATGCCTATGGCTGTACGGGCACCTCCAATACAATCAACATTGAGCCCCAGTTAACGGTTTCGGCGGCTGTTTCCAAGGAACTGGATTGTACCGTTTCCCCGGATGCGGTTATAGATGTCACCATCAATAACGGCTATGCCCCGTATAGTTACCAGGTAAACGGCGGTGCCAGTACGGCTGTAGTGGGCAATACTTTCTCTTATAATACCCCTACGGACGGGGCTTACACTTTCCTTATCACAGATGCTGAAGGTTGTACCGCCCAGACCACAGTGAACATCGCGCCTATAACCAACCCCGTGGCCTCCCATAGTGCCACCGACCCCAGCTGCGACAGTTCAACGGACGGAAGCGTAACTATAAATATCGACACGAATTTCGGGGCCCCGCCTTACCAGGTGGATTTCAATGGCCTTGGCCTATCCTCACAAACGGTGTACAACGGCCTGGCTGCAGGCGCCTACAACTACACCGTACAGGACAGCAAGGGATGTACCTATTCGGACAGTGTTACCCTTACGGCCCCCAACCCCATTGCCGCTGACGCCGTGCTCATCCAGCCCTACACCTGCCTGCAAACAGGCAGCATTCAGGCTCAGAATGTTAGCGGGGGGACCGCGCCCTATACTTACAGCATCGACGGGATAAATTTTGGGGCTTCAGACACCTTTACCGGTTTAACAGACGGCAGCTATACGATTACCGTAAAAGATGCCAACGGGTGTACTTTTGTTACCGCGCCAGTAGCCATCCCGCCGCTGGACCCGCCTACCGATATCAGCTTTGTGGCAACCCCGCCCAATTGCCCCGCCCAGACCTCTGATGTTACCCTGACGGTAACCGGGGGTACAGGAGCCATTACCTATGAAATAATTGCACCCGCCGCCGTAAACAATGGCAATAACAATGTGTTTACGGGTCTGGCACCGGATACCTATACTTTCCGGGTAACGGATGCGAACGGCTGTGCATACACCGAAACCTATACCATTACCCCCGTAACACCTGTACAGGTTGCCGGCAGCCTGATCAGTGATGTTTCCTGTGTTGGCGGAAGCGACGGGGAGGTAAGCTTTGCCGTGAATGGCTTTGCCACCACCTATGCCTATAGTGTCAATGGGGCGCCGGCCATAACCGGGCAATCGGCCAATACCATTAGCCTTACCGGCCTGAGCGCCGGGGATTATACCGTTGTGGTCACGGACGAGACCACCAATTGTACGGATTCCGACATGGTCACCGTAAGCGAACCGGCGACTCCGCTGGCCTTTACCTTTGTGGTATCCCCCCTCACCTGTGCCGCGGACGGATCGGTTGTAATTACCGCTTCCGGTGGATGGGGCGGCTACAGCTATGAGTTGGAACAACCCGATACAAGTGTCCTTGGCCCTCAGGCAAGTAACCAGTTCACAGGCCTCAACCAGATAGGGACCTATACCATTACCGTTACCGATACCGGCGGATGCCAGGTTACGGATACCTTTGACATCGTGACCCCTGCGAATCCGGTAGCCAGTATAGATGCCACCTCTTCGCTTTGTTATTCCTCTTCCAGCCTCGCCACCGTTGTGGTAGGCGCCAGCGGAGGCTTAGCCCCCTATTTCTACAGCATCAACGGAGGGCCTACCCAGGCTTCCAACACCTTTGTGGATCTGATCCCTGGGAATTACACATTCACCGTAATGGACAGCAACGGCTGTTCGGATACGGCCGCCCAGGTAATAGCCCCGGAGCTTACAGCCACCGCCATACTGACTAAAGACCTGGATTGCAGCGTATCCCCGGACGCGCTGATAGACTTGAACGTGTCGGGAGGCTACCCCCCCTATACCTATGAGGTGGATGTAAATGGCGGCGGGTACGTCGCATACGTGGGTGCATTCCCTTACACCACATCCGTTGCAGGGACTTACCAGTTCCGAATCACAGACAGCCAGGGGTGTATAGGCATTTCAAATATTGTGACTGTTTCCCCTGCCGTAAATCCACAGGCCACAGCTACCGTTACGGATCCAAATTGTTACGGGGATACCAACGGCATCGTTGAAATCGAGATCGACCCCAACTTTGGCCAGCCACCCTATGAAGTAGACTTCAACGGCCTGGGATACTCCAGCCAAACCGTCTACACCGCCCTGGGGGCAGGCACGTATAATTACACGGTAAGGGATGCCAAAGGCTGTACCTATACCGACAGTGCCACCCTGACAGACCCGGCGCTTTTTGACGCCAACATCGTGGTGACTGACGTATCCTGCGGTGGAGTCGGCGTGGGGGATATCCCAGGGAAAATAGACATCAACATCATAAGCGGTGGGGTGCCTAATTTCACCTATACGCTCTACGATAACCTCAACAACGTGGTGGTTACTACCGGGCCCAACCCGATCGTAAACACCTCCAGCACTACAGCAACCTTCGATGGCCTGCCTTTCGGGGATTACTATGTCCGGATCATCGATGCCAATGGATGCGAGTTTTACCAGAACCCGGTGAGGGTACTGGCCAACCCATTCCTGACCCTCACCTCTACTGCCATATCGGACTGTATGACGGGAGGTACGGTCATCCTGTCTGCCGATGGCGGATCCGGGGATTACTCCTTCAGCATATACGGCCCGGGCACGCCCCCCACGACAGAGGTAGCTGGTCCTGGTGCTAACGAAGAAACAGCCACTTTTACCGGCCTCAATGCCGGGCAGACCTACATTTTCCTGGCGGTTGACAATGTTACCAATTGCAGCAGCTATTGGGAGGAAACCATTCCGGCCCTGTCGTCTGTTGATGTAGTGGCCACCCCCACAGTGGAAGATGTAACCTGTTTCGGGGACACGAATGGGTCCATTACCTTCCAGATTGAAGGATTTGATCCTTCTGTTACGGACATCAATTACAGCATCCTGGAAACCCTGACCAACAATCCGCTTGGGGCAGGGTATATGGGTACGGTCACCCAACCTGCCGGAGGCCCTACTGCCACTCCTGCCGTAACCATCAACAACATCCCTCCGGGGGATTACGTGCTGTATTTTGAGGAGGCTACCAGCCCCTTCTGCTCCAATACTTATAATTTCAGGATCCTGGAACCATCTCCGGTGAACCTGAATATTATCGACCAGAACAATGCGAACTGCAATGAAGACGCCCAGGTTACGGTACTGGCTACAGGTGGAAGCGGATCCTTTACATACGCCTTTGTGGAAGACGGTGTTGCCCCTGTTCCCGGCGATTATACTGCAAGCAACTATGCTGAACTGGATCCCTCTGTGAACCTTAACTGGGATGTCTATGCCATGGATGGCGGCGGATGTACCACTCAGATTGATGTGGCTATAACTGCTGATCCCGAGCCGGTAATTTCCGGGGTGGTGACCAACCAATGTGCCGCCACAGAAGGCAATTTCATTATCGAACTTACCCTCGACACCGCCGGGTTGGGGCCCTATATGCTCAGCCTGGACGGCGGAGCCTATCAGTCGTCAGGCCTGGCCAACGCAGGGGATACCTATCAGATTACCGGCCTGAGTTCCGGCACCCATACCGTCCAGGTACGCGATGCAAACGCCTGCGGAAACCTGATCTCCCTGGATATCTTTGCCCCTGCTTCCATAACCGGAGAAGTTATAGTGCAACCAACCTGCCTTGGAAATGATGGCGAGGTACATGTAAACGCTTTCGGGGGCTCCGGTTCCTTTATGTATGAATTGTTTGACGGCGCCGTAAGTGTAACCGGCGGGCCGCAGGCTTCCAATGTTTTTACCGGCCTGGGCGCCACTACCTACACCGCCTATATTTATGACCAGATCGCCGTAGGTTGTGACGCCTCCGTGGATATTACACTCGAGGTGCCGACCTCGGTCTCATTCACCACCACCCATACTGATGTAAGTTGTAACGGCGGGGCTGATGGGACCATTACGGCAACCCTGGACCCGGGGATGAACAATCCTCCATACACATACCAGCTCTTCGACAGTGCCGGGGTCGTTGCCCTGACACCCGTTCAATCCAGCAACCTATTCACCGGATTGGCCGCAGCAGACTATACGGTACGCGTTACCTCAGCCAGGGCCTGTGTACAGGATCAGCCGGTAACGATTTCTGAGCCTTCCCCGGTTGTGGCTACCGGCTCGGCTACCTCTTTTGCCTGTAACCCGGACAACACTGTGGCACAAGCTGTGCTTACCGTAACTGGTGCGGGGGGAACAGCGCCCTATTCCTACAGTATAGACGGGGTAAATTTTGTAAGTACCAATTCTTTCAATATAAGCGATACCGGAGCTGTACAAAACTTTACGGTGAGTGTACGCGATGCCAATGGGTGTACCGATACGGATAACGTCAGCATTAACCCCTTACCCAAGATCGCCGATGCGGTAGCTTCCCAGGTAACGGCCATCACCTGCTCGAATGACGAGGTAGTGCGGATTACTGTTACCGGTGGCTCGGGTGATTTTGATTTCGACCTGTTGCCATTGGGTAGCCAGCCAACCCAATCTCCCGGGCCCGGAGTCTACACGGCCGATTTCAACATCAGCACCCCAGGGGATTACACGTTCAGAGTGACAGACAATACCACGGGCTGCTACTTTACTACCTTGCCGTATACCGTTTCCCCATACGACCTGATTGAAGCCGTAGCGACAGCCACAACACCTGTAAGCTGTTTCGGGGACAGCAGCGGGGAGCTTACGGTCCAGGTCAATAATTACACCGGCAACTACACCTACCAGGTATTCGACAGTGGTGGTGTCCCTGTAACAGGGGTGGTTGCGGCAGATACTTCGGTGAACCCGAGGACGGTTTCAGGACTTCCTGCCGGGAACTGGTATGTACAGGTTATCGCTACGGATACGCCTTTCTGTGATGACCTTTCCAATACCGTTACCATCGGGTCGCCCGCAGCAGCACTCAATCTTGTGGTAACCAACAACATCAATGCAAACTGTCTGCTAGGTGCACAGGTTAGCGTACAGGCCAGCGGCGGAACCCCGGCCTACAGCTATGCCTTCGTCCCCACCGGGAACATCCCGGTGCCCGGGGACTATACCCCGAGCGCAAGTGCCGTATTGAATCCGGCCGGCTATCCTGCCGACTACGATATATACGTACAGGACGCCAACGGCTGTAATACCTTTATAACCGTGACGGTGGATGAGGATCCATTGCCCGCGGTAACGGCGCCTGCCTATGCGACAGACCAGTGTACCTCCGATGGGACTTCGTACACCTTTACCGTGGTTGGCACAGGGGTAGCCCCCCTCATGTACAGCGTGGGCGCAGGCTATCAAAGCAGCCCCACCATTACCGTGAACGCCCCCGCCACCTATACGGTCACTGTTCGCGATGCCAATGGCTGTACCGCCACGGATACCATTACTATTTTACCACCCCTCGGCCTGACGCCCCAGGTGACCGCACAGCCCAGTTGTGCCCTCAATGACGGGGAGATCACGGTGACCGCACAGGGTGGTTCCGGCTCGTATGAATACGACCTGCTCGACGGCGGCGGCGTAAGCCTTACAGGGGGGGCACACCAGGTGTCCAATGTATTTGGCAGCCTGGCTCCGGGTACTTACACGGCGGTGGTTTATGATACCTCCGGATCGGGCTGTGACGCCCAGGCAGGAGTAAGCCTGGAAACCCCCACCCTGGTGACCTTTGACCCGCATACCATTGTGGATGTGTCCTGTAACGGCTTAAGTGACGGCAGTGTCCGGGTAAACCTTACCCCCACTTCAGCCGGGGTGAATGATAACCCGCCTTACGCGTACAACCTGTACGACAGCGGAGGTATCCTGATCGCCGGGCCACAGAGCAGTCCGCTTTTTACCGGCCTTGCAGCCGGCAGCTATGATGTGGAAGCCGTTTCCGGCAGGGCCTGTTCCCTCAGGGAGACCATTGTTATCAACGAACCGGCCATCCTGGATGTAACCGCTTCTGCCACAGACTTTGCCTGTAACGTGAACAATAATCCGTCCCAGGCAGTCATTACTGCCGTGGCAAGCAATGGTACGGCCCCGTACCTGTACAGCATCAACGGGGTAAACTTTTTTTCGAATAATACGTTTAACGTGAATGATACCGGCGTGGTGCAAAACATCACGGTAACGGTAAGGGACGCCCACGGCTGTACAGATACGGCCATGGTTACCCTGAACCCGCGCAACGTATTTACGGCTACGGTATCCCAGAATACGGCCATCTCATGTATCAACCCGGAAGAAGTGCTCGTTTCCGTTTCGGACGACGGTAACCCGGCTAACACCTATACCTTTGAGTTGCTGCCCGTAGGAAACCCGAACGGGACCCTGATCTCCAATCCGAGCAACACGGAGGCCATATATGAATTGAGCGCCGTGGGCAGCTATACCTTCCGCATTACAGATACAGCGACGGGATGTTATGTGCTTACGGCCCCTTATGACATCGCCCCATTTGACCTGATTTCAGCCACAGCCACGCCAACAGCTCCGGTGGTATGCTACGGGGATTCAAACGGCGCTCTGGAAGTCAATGTTTCCGGTTACAGCGGCACCTATACCTATGAGGTGTTTACTTCCGGCGGCGTTTCAACCGGAATTACCGGCGCCGGCGATACGGGCACGAACCCGCTTACGATCAATGGCCTCTCGGGCGGTAACTACTATGTGCGAATTACCGAAACGGCCTATCCGTTCTGTACGGAGAACAGCAACGTGATTACCATCGTCTCCCCCGACATGCCATTGGTTACAACCGTTACTGAAGTGGCTAATGTTACCTGTACGAATGACCAGGGAGAAATCCTGGTGAAACCTGCCGGAGGCTTTGCGCCATACGACATCGTCCTTACCAATACCACTACCGCTCAGGTTTACAATGCCAACAATGTGAGCTCCCAGGTATTCGGTGGACTGTCTGCCGGTGACTATACCGTAGCCGTCACGGACAACAATGGCTGTGTGGTTAACGATGTCATTACCCTCACCCAGCCCCTGCCCATTACGGCAGGCATTACAGCGGTTCCTGCCGCCATGCTATGCTATGGAGACAATAACGCAGTGGTAAGCGCGACAGGCGTCAGTGGTGGACAGGGAAGCTACCAGTATCAATTGAATTATTATGATGCCGGCGGCGGAACTATCCTGTTTACCACAGGTGGGCAGTTGAGCCCTAATTTCACCGGACTGTACGCGGGTGTCTACAGTATTACCGTTTCCGATGGATGGAATTGCGATTTTGAAACCCCGCAGGTAGTCATTACCGAACCAACGGAGGTTCAGAGCAACCTGATCGCCCTGAGTAGCATGACCTGTACGAGCCAGGCGCAAATCAGGCTTACTGCATCCGGTGGCACCGGACCCTACGAGTACAGCGAGGATAACGTGGTCTTCCAGCCTATGTCTGGAGGCAACACCCATACCTTTACCGTTGCCGATGGGGTATACCAATACTATGTGAGGGATTCCAACGGGTGTGATACAAACCTCTCCAACCAGGTTAGTATAGAACCGGTACCCCCATTGACCCTTGTGGTAGATGACAGTGCCGCCATGATCAACTGTACGGGTGAAGCCACCGGCTCCATTACGGCACAAGCCTTTGGCGGGTTGGGGAACTATTCGTATGAGTTGTACAGCGATGCAGCCCTCACCAACCTGGTCGCCGGGCCACAGGCCACCCGGGTGTTTAACAACCTGGTTGCAGGCAGCTACTACGTCCGGGTAACCAGCCTGGATTGTGAAACGGTATCCAATGAAATTGTCATTGACGAGCCGGTTCCGCTTCAGGTGGATTACCAGCAGGTGGCAAACGTTACCTGCAACGGTGAGGACGACGGTGTGATTATCGTCGAGGTCTCTGGTGGTACCGGGCAGATTGTATATGCCATCAGTCCGAACCTCAATAAATTTGACACGGAGAATGTCTTTACCGACCTGGCTCCGGGTATTTATGACGTGATTGCCCAGGATGCAAACGGCTGCTTTATCCCGTTCCAGTTCACTATTACCGAACCGGCACCTCTGGATGTAGCCACCACCGTTCAGCCTGAGGTATGCGCCGGAAGCGCGGACGGATCGATCTCGGTCAATATCACCGGAGGAACGGCCCCATACAGGACGGCCCTGAACTCGAACAATATTTCAGACTTTGTCCTGGGACAAACATCATTTACAGACCTGGCTGCCGGAAGCTATGTGATATTCGTAAAAGATGCTGCAGGCTGTGATACCAATGTCATCGTGGATGTGGATCCGGGGGTTAACCTCAACGCCACGGCAGTACCGGTCTATGAATGTATGGACAACCTGCCTGAGAATTATGTGCAGGTAACCCTGGAAGACCCTTCGGTCTCCGGTTCGGTGATGTATGCGCTGGATTCCACAGACCCGGCCGACATGCAGCTTACTGCCGATTTCAGGAATATCCCTGCGGGCAGCCATTACATCGCCATTTCACACGCCAATGGCTGTGTGAATACGGTAGACTTTGAGATGGAGAGCTTTGAGCCTCTGACCCTCAGCCTGGAGCAGGATAATATCAACGAAATCACGGCCATTGCCGCCGGAGGGCTGCCGCCATATACTTTCTATTTCAACGATGAAGACAATGGCGAAGACAACACCTACTATATCAGGCAAACAGGCACTTATACTGTAAGGGTGGTCGACCAGAACGGTTGTGAGGCCGTTGCGGATATCTTTATGGAATTTATCGATATAGAAATCCCCAACTTCTTCACACCCGACGGCGATGGTATGAATGATACCTGGATCCCCAGGAATATTGACCAATTCCCTGAAATACTAATAAGAGTATTTGACCGTTATGGAAGGGTAGTGGCACGCGTAACCACAGCCGCAGCCTGGGATGGCCTCTACAAAGGCTCTGAACTGCCCACAGGAGACTATTGGTATATCATCCAACTGAACGGGGAGAAGGACGATCGTGAATTTGTCGGCCACTTTACCCTGTACAGATAGAACTTAACCTATGATAAAAGATGCGTAACCTCCATATCTTCTTATTGCTGCTTGCCGCTGCCTTTGCGGGCCATGCCCAGGAATTGAATTCCCCGCAGCTTACGCAGTACCTGGCGGATAACCCTTTCGTGTTATCGCCTACCTACGCAGGTATTGGAGACCACGTAAAGGTAAGGTTGAATGGCCTTACCCAATGGGTGGGCATTAAGGACGCTCCGGATACGCAGTCACTTGCGGCCGACGCGCGCATCGGGAACCGTTCCGGGGTGGGTATATTCCTGTACAACGACCGCAATGGGTACACCAGGCAACAGGGGGCTCGCGTTTCATTCGCCCACCACCTCACCCTGGACAAATATGAAGACGAGTTTCTCTCCTTCGGGATCTCCTATAACTTCAACCAGTTCAGGATCGATATTGAAAAATTCATCGGCGGGGATATGGACCCTACCGTCACGGACGACCGGTCTACATCCAACCACAATTTTGATGTCGGCGCCATGTACCGCATCAACAAATTCTATTTCAGCATAAATGCCTCGAACCTGCTGGACAAGGATCTGACCAGTTTCAACCCTGTCTTTGAACCAAACCACCTCAGGAATTATTACGTCTATACCGGGTACCGCTACACTAAAAACAAGAACAGCAGGCTGGAAATAGAGCCTTCGGTACTTTATAAGATCTTTGAAAGTGACGGGCGTTCCGAAACGGATTTAAACCTTAAGTTTCGCCTTTATGATTTTGAAGACTACTATTATACGGGCGTGAACTACCGTTTCCTCAACGACCAGATCGGCCGTCCACTGTATCTTGCCCCTTTTGTGGGCTTTAAGAAAAGCAATTTTTACTTCGGCTATTCGGTGCAGATCATCCTTAACGATATCCTGGCCTACAGTTATGGTACCCACGTGGTTACGGTGGGACTGGACCTTTTCCAGGGAATCAGCAATTGCCGTTGTACCTATTGAGATTATTACCGGCTTTCCCTTAAGTTTGCAGAAAGCAAGCTGCCATGGGGATCATCAGGATAAATACTATACGAATCTATGCACACCACGGATGCCTGGAAGAAGAAGGTGTGGTGGGAAGTGCATATGAGGTGGATGTTGAAGTAGAGGCTGACCTGAAAAAACCATCCCTCTCAGACCAGCTGTCCGAGACCGTGGATTATGTGTACCTGCACCACCTGGTGGTGGAAGAAATGAAGCTGCGCTCCAAATTACTCGAACACGTCGGCAGGCGGATCATCCACCGAATCCTTGAAGAAATTCCGATGGCCACGGCCGTATCGGTAACTGTGGCCAAAATCAATCCGCCCATAGGGGGCGATGTGGCCAGTGTATCCGTACAACTCAGGGAGCAACGGGGATAAGTTTCTTTTCCATGGCAGGAAAATATAGTACATTTGCAGCACAAATTGGCATCGTGGCCGAGTGGCTAGGCACAGCTCTGCAAAAGCTTGTACAGCGGTTCGAATCCGCTCGATGCCTCATCCCGAACTCCTGTACCAAACGTGCAGGAGTTTTTTATAATATGTTCAGAGGATAAATCCGGCAGGTAGGTCACGGGTTTTTTTCACGTATCATTTCGATGCCCTTTTCAATATTGAATTCATCCTTGGGCAAAAACCCTTTGGTAATTAATACCAGGCCGGAAATGATCAGTAATACGCCCAATGCCTTTTTCACCATTAGGACCCGCCTGCGGGTTAGTTTCCTTTTAAGCTGCTTGGCCAGCAAGATTTTGACAATATCCACTGATAAATAGGCCCCCAGCATCCCGGCAAAAAAAATGACCATCCGTTCAGGGTCATTATCAAGGCTGGGGCCCACGATAATGATTACTCCCAGCCAGAATACCAGCACCCCGATATTGATAAAATTGAGGAGAAAGCCTTTTATAAAAAGATACAGGTATCCGCTGCCCTTATCCCTGATGTCCGTTTTCCCCTTGCCAATGCCCTTTTTAAAAAAATTGGTGAGTCCATATACCAAAAGGATGACCCCTCCGAAGACATAGAGCCCTGGTTGGTTACTGAGGTTTTCTAAAAGCTGGAAACTACTGAAATAGGCAATGGTAAGGAAGAGGGCATCGGCGAGCATAACGCCTAAATCGAACACCAGACCCGCCCTGAACCCTCTGGTGGCGCTGGTTTCAAGCAATACGAAGAAGACCGGGCCAATTACAAGGCTCAATAAAAAGCCCATGGGAATAGCAGCCTGTATGTCTTCAATCATGGAGAACGTTTCTTTTACATTTTCTTAATCCTGCCTCCAAATACTGTTTTTTCTTCCATTTTTGCGGGGTTGCCATATACCAGGACTTCCCCCCCTGCCTTCACGGTGGCCTTTACATAATCTGAGGCATTTATCTCCGCTGAGGAGCCTGCATTTACGTTTACCGTGCTGAATTTAGTGATAAAATCCCTGCCTTTATAAACCCCTCCGGTGTTTATGGCAACATCCTGGTTATGGGACGAGCCCGTGGCTGTAATGACTCCTCCGGTGACAGCCTTGATCAGAAGTTGCTCCACTTCTGCCTGCATCACGAGTTCCCCTCCCTCCTGGGCCCTGAGTTCCAGAACCTCCTGTTTCATCAGCCCGTCGGATGTAATCCGGGCATCTTCATTCACATCGATCACCAGCAGCGGCGTGGTATAATACAGGTCGATAAAGGTGCGGTAGCCGCTGAAAATCATATCGATTTCCATCCGAAGCTTCAGCACCCCATCGTTGTTTACAATGGCTACCTTGTCTGTGTTAGCCCCGGCTATTACTGCCTTATTGACGTCAGACCTGATGAGGTTTACCGAAAGCCCGTCAAAGGCCTTTACCTCCGTAAATGCGTCTAACTCCCTGGTAACTTTCTGAGCTATAGTGCCCTGAGTGCCCAGCCAAACAGCAAGCAGCAAACACAATCTTTTCATGGTGTCCGTATTAGCCAATTCGGGTAAGAGAGGATGGGTCAGTTCAGTTTTCCCAGCAGGCTGAAGTCGAGATGGCGTTTTATGAGGTCGGTATCCTTTACCATCACTTTTACCTCGTCCCCTAACTGGTATGTTTTTCCGCTACGTTCCCCGACTATGGCATATTGCTTTTCATCAAAGGTATAATAATCATCCTTTATATCCCTGATGCGCACCATGCCTTCACATTTATTTTCGATGATCTCCACATAAATACCCCATTCTGTAACCCCGGAAATAACCCCTGCGAATTCCTTATCCTGGTGATCCTGCATGAATTTGATCTGCATATATTTTACGGAATCCCTTTCGGCATTCACCGCCAGGTTCTCCATATCGGAGGAATGTTTGCACCTATCTTCCCACGGCTGGGCCCCGTGAGACTTGCCCCCATCCAGGTAGTGCTGCAGCAACCTGTGTACCATTACATCAGGATACCTCCGTATAGGGGATGTAAAGTGGGTGTAATAATCAAAGGCCAGCCCATAGTGCCCTATATTATCGGTCGTGTAAATTGCCTTGCTCATACTGCGAATGGCCAGGGTGTCTACCAGGTTTTGTTCTTTTTTGCCCTTGACGTCCTCCAACAATTGATTCAGGGAAGCCGAAACCGTTTTCTTGTTCTTAAAGTCCAGCTTGTGCCCAAAGCGGGAAATTATTCCGTTCAACGCCATTAACTTATCCTCGTCCGGTTCGTCGTGTACCCTGTAAACAAAGGTTTTTTCGGGTCTTTGTTTTCCTATGTACTCGGCGACTTTCTTGTTGGCCAGCAGCATAAATTCCTCAATGAGTTTGTTGGCTTCCTTTGCTTCCTTGAAATATACGCTTTGAGGTTCGTTGCTTTCGTTGAGGTAAAATTTAACCTCCACCTTGTCAAAGGAAATGGCGCCAGCCTGCATCCTCCTGTTGCGCATAATTTTAGCCAGCCTGTCGAGCGTAAGCACCGCTTCAACCACTTCTTCCGAGACCTGGTACGCCTTCTCTCGGATGGATATCCCATCCGGGATCTGTCTATTACCCGTTTCTATAATATGCTGAGCTTCCTCGTAGGCGAATCTTTCGTTGGAATTGATCACCGTACGACCAAACCACTGATTCTTTACGCCGCTATTCCCATCCAATTCAAAGACAGCCGAGAAGGTGTATTTATCTTCATTCGGTCGCAGGGAACAGGCATTGTTGGATAATATTTCCGGGAGCATGGGCACCACCCGGTCAACGAGATATACCGAAGTAGCCCGTTCATAGGCTTCTTCTTCCAGGATGGAATCGGGTTGGATGTAATGGGAGACGTCAGCAATATGGATGCCTATTTCATAATTTCCATTCTCGAGTTTCCTGAACGAGAGCGCGTCGTCAAAATCCTTTGCGTCCCGGGGGTCTATGGTAAAAGTCAGAGTTTCCCTGAAATCTTTCCTCCGGGCTATTTCTTCCGTTTTGATAGAGGTGTCCAGATTGTTGGCAAAATGTTCAATTTCTTTCGGAAATTCATAAGGAAGGCCATATTCAGCCAGGATGGAGTGGATCTCGGTATGGTGTTCCCCGGGGATCCCGAGGACATCCTTTACAAATCCCAGGGGTGAGTCTGCATTTTCCGGCCATTCAGTGATTTCCGCAATCACTTTCTCGCCATTCTTTGCATTTCCCGTACGATCGATGGGAACAAAAATATCGGTATACATCCTGGCATCTGTCGGACGTACAAAAGCAAATGTCTTGTGAATGTCTATGATCCCCACAAAGTCGGTCTTGTTCCGTTCCAGTACCCTCACGATTTCTCCTTCCACTTTAGACCCGTTCCGTCTGGACAACAGGCGCACTTCCACAAGGTCCTTGTGAAAAGCCCTGTTAAGCCGGTTATAAGGGACAAAAATATCGTTCTCCAATTCCTCCACTATCACATAGGCATTCCCCCTGGCTGTCAAATCTACTTTGCCTGTATACACGGGAGTGCTGTGCACAAGTTTGTACCTTCCGTGATCTTCTTCCAGGATCCGTTTCTTTTGTTTGAGTTGCCCCAACCTTTTTATCAGAAGGTTCCTTCCGGCCGTATCGCTTATATCCAGCCTGGATGCTATTTGTTTATAGTTAAACGCCTTGCCTGGCTCTTTTTCCAACACCGAAAAAATTCCCTTCGTAATCTCATTCTTCCTATGATCGTTCGTTCGTTTCTGTTTCTTGGGCATTAATAGTTTATTTGCCCGAAAAGTACAAATTATAATCCAGAGCATTAGGGTCTTCCCGGCCCTTTCCATCAGGCTTGGCTCAGTTGTGTTATCAACAATAAATACATATTCATTCTTTTTCTTTTTAAATTTCTATTAAAGATGGGATCCTATGATGGGCTGTTAAATGTGTAGAGAAGTTTTTGCAGTGAAATTTGCTTTGAACAGGTGTAAGTATTTATTCACAGCTTATTCTTTTAGCAGTAGTATATGGTACAATGGATTAACTTTTTTTTCAACGGGTATTGATAAGGATATGAACAGGATAACTTTAATAATTTTTATAATCCTGCTTGTTAGTTGCGGTGAGCTAAGACCCGAATATCTTTTTCCTAAGTTCTCAGAACTTCGTTTCCTACTTGTCGTTAATTTTTGTAAGGCTATTTTAATCTTACATCAGGAAACTAAAATCTAAATTCTTTTCCTCCGGCTATTAACAATTCAATAAAATAATATATCCTTAATTTTCAGCAGATTGCTTTGTATCTTTGCAGCAAGTTGTTCATAATGGAATTTATTCGAAGCCGGTACCCCACTCCGCAAATGATTCCTCTTAAGAACATGAGGGTTTTGATGCCTCCTGCGGCTGGTTTCCAATAAATAACAGTAATACCAAGACCATGAAAATAGCTATAGGAAATGACCATACGGGTACCGAATACAAACTTGCCATTGTGGGTTTGCTCAAGTCTATGGATATTGAAGTAGAGAATTTCGGGACGGATGGTACCGATAGTGTTGACTATCCCGACTTTATCCACCCGGTGGCCAAGGCAGTAGAGGATGGAGATGCGGACCTCGGAATTATATTGTGCGGCAGCGGGAACGGGGCTTCCATGACAGCTAACAAACACCAGAAAGTACGGGCCGCATTATGCTGGAACAAGGAAATAACTGCCCTGGCCAGGGAACATAATGATGCCAATATACTCAGTCTTCCAGCCCGGTTTATCGCCTTGCCTCAGGCTTTGGAAATGGTTAAAACGTTTCTGGATACCCCGTTTGAAGGCGGAAGGCACGAAAGAAGGGTGGAAAAAATACCTTGTGTTTGAGCTGCCCAGGTAAAATTGTAAGTATAAACAAACAATAAACCTGCTGCCCCATGGCCCATAACCACCATAATCACACCCATCACAACCACTCGCACGGGAAGCTGAAAGGCAGAAACCTGTTTATTTCAATTTTTCTGAATTGCCTGATCACCGCGGCCCAAATAGTAGGTGGGATCATTTCAGGAAGCTTATCCCTGCTTTCAGACGCCCTTCATAATTTCAGTGACGTCCTTTCCCTTCTGGTGAGCTATATTGCCACGGTCCTTGCGCAAAAGGAAGCCTCCGTCCACAAGACTTTTGGATATAAGCGGGCTGAGATCATTGCTGCTTTTGTAAACTCGGCCACGCTGATCGTCGTGGCAATTTTCCTCGTAATTGAAGCCGTCAAGCGGTTCTTTGAACCCCAGGTAATCGCATCTGGGCTGGTGATCTGGATGTCCCTGTTCGGGATCCTGGCCAATGGTTTGAGCGTCCTGCTATTGAAGAGGGACTCCAACTCCAATATGAACATGCGTTCGGCTTATTTGCACCTCTTAACCGATATGATGGCATCGGTGGCGGTACTTGCCGGGGGGCTGCTCATGAAATTCTTCGCCTTTTACTGGGTAGACCCGGTACTTACCATCCTGATCGCCTTCTACCTGATCTATATGGGCTATGACCTGCTTAAAGGAGCCACCAGGGTTCTGATGCTTTTTACCCCGGACACGATTGAGGTACAAAATATTGTGGACAGGATCAGCAGCCTGGGCCCTATTGAAAATGTGCACCACGTTCATATCTGGCAGTTGAATGAAGATGAAGTACACCTGGAGGCGCATATAAACTTTAGGGAAGACATCAGCCTTTCGGAGTTCGACCGCCTCCTCACAAAGATAGAAGCCGAGGCCCTGGTGCATTTTGGGATTAATCACGTAAGCATACAACCTGAATTTGGCAAATGCGACAGCAAGAAGGTAATCGTTCAGGATTAACAGAAAAATGATGACGCTATCGGTCAAGGAATTTTCGGAATTAACCCCCCAGGAATTGTATGACATCCTGCAACTCCGGGCAGCTGTTTTTGTGGTGGAACAGGCTTGCGTATACCAGGACCTGGACGGAAAGGACGCTGAAGCGCTACATGTACAGGGAACAGTAAAGGGGCACTTGGTGGCTTATACAAGGGTGCTGGCGCCGGGTGCAGGATTTGAAGATGCAAGTATTGGACGGGTGGCCGTACACCAGGACGCGCGCGGCAAGGGATATGGGCGTGAAATCATGGCCGTCTCCCTGGCTGCAGTGAGCCAATATTTTAAAACGAGCCAGATCACATTGTCTGCACAAAGCTATCTGATAAAGTTTTACAGGGAGATGGGCTTTAAAGAAGAGGGGAAGGAATACCTGGAGGACGGGATACCCCATATCCGGATGGTACGCCATTAAAAAGCCGTCTTTTCAGACGGCAGCAAAGCTCTTATGTACCTGCAATTATATCTTGATCGGGGTTTTATTGGAAAGGTTGATGTCTTGCAGCATGGTGTCGGTAAATTTGTAGTGTCCCCGTGTGGTAATGATACGGAAACGATTCGATTTCATGCGGCTAAGGGTATCCAGAAACACCCATTTGGATTTTAGTAACCGGGGTTTGTCCGATTTTAGGCTGATGTCGAAAAAGTACTTCCGGCCGTTTTTGGAGGCAACAATATCAGGGGTAATTACATTCCCACTGGCCTTCCGCACATAGGATTTAGGGCTGTCATAGCCCTCCAGGTCGGCCTTAATATCCTTAAATCCCCGCGCTTTAAGGTGGGTGATGGACTTTTCTAAAAACTTGGTATTTTCCTGTTTATCTATTTTAACCATACCTTGTAATATATCAAAATATTTGAGATAAGCAAATATCACGCATTGATTAACAGTACGTTAAGAAGGCTGGTGTTTATTCAAGGGCGACGGTTTTGCCTGATCTGTAGGAGGCATCCGCCGCAAGCACGATCTTCAGGCTGTTTACAGCATCCCGCAGGTGATCCGATAAATCCAGGTCCTCCACAATGGCCCGGAGGAATAATTCCTGTTCGAGAAGGCAAAGGCCATCATGATCGGGTTCGTCTGAGGTATTGATCCACTCGTCCGCCCTCGTAAACTCACCCTCTGCATCTACCTGGCTGTGATGCAAAAGCAGCATCCCGGTTTTTGAATGGCTGTCCACATCATCCGAACCGCTTTTCTCGACTTCTCTAATGGATACACAGCCTTTGGGGCCGATCACATCCTTTACGAAGTATGCAGTTTCACTCATCATCGGCCCCCATCCGGCCTCATACCAGCCAACGGAGCCGTCGTCAAAACGAACCTGCAATTGCCCGTAATTGTACATGTCATCAGCGATCTCGTCGCTGAGGCGTGCCCCTATTGCGCTCACACTCACGGGCCGGGCCCCGGTCATCAGGCACATGATATCGACGTAATGCACCCCGCAATCCACTATGGGCGACATGGATTTCATCAATTGCTTATGAGTATACCAGGTACTGCCCGAACTTTGTTGGTTGAGGTTCATCCGCATAACAAGGGGTTTTCCCAGGCTTTGGGCGATTTGCACGAAACGCGACCAGGCCGGGTGCACCCTCAGGATATAGCCAATGACCATTTTTCGCCCATTTTTCGAAGCCAGTTTCACCAGTTCGGTAGCCTCCTCAACGGTAAGAGCCAGGGGCTTTTCAACAAAAACATGGGCGCCTGCCTGTAAGCTTTTGCGGATAAAGGCGGCATGTGTATCCGGATAGGTGTTTATGGAAACAGCATCCGGTGCCGTGGTTTCAAGGGCTTGTTCAAATTCACCGAACAAGGGGAGGCCCCCGAGTTCGGCCGACAGCCTCTCGCGGCTTTCAGGCTTTCGGCTTACGAGTCCGACAATTTCAAAACCCTTGAGTTTCTTATAGGCCCTGGCATGACTTGTACCCATATTGCCACAACCCACAACCAGTACGCGTATCGGTTTCATATTCATCGCTTTAAGGATATTTAGTTTTTAAGATCCCATTCCCATGGATCATTCAAGGGAAAAAGCAAGGATGGTATTTCCTTTTTCGGTGCCGAGCTTTTCACCTCCACAGGCCAGGGCAATATATTCTTTCCCCCCTACCTCATACAGGGCGGGGGTGGCAAATGCCGGGGCGGGAAGCTTATATTTCCATAACAATTCCCCACTGTGACGGTTATATGCCCGGAAATACCCGTCTTTGGTTGCCGCTATAAACAACAACCCATTTTTGGTTACCACGGCGCCCCCATAGTTCTCAGTACCGGTGGGGCTTCCGTCTTCCTGGACGTGTCCGGGGGTTTCACCCAGGGGTACGGTCCAAAGGTATTTACCATTATTCAGGTCGATTGCATGTAACCGGCCCCAGGGGGGATCTATCCCGGGCAGGCCGTTTTCATCCAGGAATTTATGGTATCCCGTGTGTTTGTAGGGCAGGGGATAGGTTTCATCAGCTACAGCAGATTCCCCGATCTCCTTTTTATCCTGCTCATCAAACAGAAACCGCAAAAGCGCTTCTTTTTCTTCCTTCCCGATCTGTGGAAAGCCGGTCATCATCCCCCGTCCATTTGAGATCAGCATGCTCACTTCGTCCTTGCTGAGCCTGGCCTTTACATTTTGCAGGGACGGGTACCCGCTTGCCGCCACACCGGCCCGATCCGGCTGATGGCAGGTTACACAATAGCGGTTATATACGGTCTGGCCCTGGCTGCCGGCCACGTCTATATGGCGGGTATCCTGCATTTCCAGGATCCAGGCCATTTCATTGCTGTTCACATAGAGGATGCCGTTTTCCGGG